>ERZ857965.628-NODE-628-length-47612-cov-3.731690_pt1 | contig 47612 bp, 43 predicted proteins | sample MGYA00519758_ERZ857965 | MGnify/ENA primary metagenome ERZ857965 (study PRJEB31778, sample SAMEA3449381) | human gut metagenome | biome: human gut; feature: human-associated habitat; material: faeces | place: United Kingdom | collected 2010/2012 ... | reverse complement strand
CATGTCGGCATACTGCTCTGTCTTCTGAAGTTCATCTCTAAGCTCCCTCGCAGTATTTGTGTCATTGTCCGCAAGCACCAGATACATCGCCGCAATAGGTGTTTTTATCTGATGAGCCCACATTGTATAGTAATCTATAAGGCTTGAGTACTGCCCGGTCAGCTTTGATGCCAGCTCCTTTTTGGATGTGTTCAGAAGCTTTATTATCTCGCAGTAATCGCTTTCAATCAGGTTTGATGAAGCCGGCATATTGCTTATACTGAAGCTTACCTGCTCTGCAAACTGCAGCAGAGCCTTATGTTTTGCTCTGAATTTTATAAAATCGGCAGTAACCGTCACCGCAGAAATCACAATACACAGCAGCAGCGCATAGCCTACTGCTTCTGCCGGCATACCGTAAACATATGTCATACTGCCGAATACCGCAGTAAACAGCAGAAACATCAGCAGCGTCTTTATATTTAATCTGATATAGCTTAAAATCATAATCCCACCTCTGCTATTCCACAATATATCCGACGCCCTTTTTGGTGGTTATGAAGCCTGCAAGCCCTGCGCCGTCGAGCTTTTTTCTGAGCCTTGCGATATTTACGGTCAGAGTGTTCTCATCTACAAAACAGTCTGTTTCCCACAATTTCTCCATAAGGGTTTCTCTTGAGACAATACTTCCTCTGTTCTCCATAAGAGTAAGAAGTATTTTATAATCATTTCTGGTAAGCTCTACAGGCTTCCCATTATATACAAGGCTTGCGTCTGACATATTAAGCAGCGCTCCTCTGTGCTCTATGAGCTGTGTCTGCCCTCCGAAGTCATAGGTGCGCCTCAGTATCGCCTGCACCTTGGCAACCAGTACATTCATATCAAATGGCTTTGCAATAAAGTCATCTCCGCCCATGCTCATAGCCATTATGATGTTCATATTATCCGACGCCGAAGATAGAAAAATCACAGGGACCTTTGAGACTCTTCTGATTTCCTCACACCAGTGGTATCCGTTAAAAAAAGGCAGTGAAATATCCAGCAGCACCATATGAGGCTCATACTCTGCAAATTCTCCCATTATATTTCTGAAATCCGATGCGCACCTTGCCTCAAAACCCCAGTTTGTCATATGCTCTTTTATCTTGCCTGCAATAATATTATCGTCCTCTATAATATATATCCTGTACATATGCTTTCACTGCATCCTTTCTAATTTGCCGTATTTATTAATATTTTAGTAAGTGGTAAACCAATCGTGATATGTAATTTTTTTGCCGCCGGGACCTGGCGGCATAATTATGCTCTTAATCTATTTGATGCAATAAACTACTGTGTAATTGTGCTTCCCCAGAAAACAATTTTTGTGATTTCAGCATTTTCGTTATACCAAATGAATCCTACGGCTGCTCCACTATTAATCAGCCTATAGGCACCTTTTTCAGTCAGCTTCCTGCAGTGTGACTCAATGTTTACGATTTTTCCTGTTTCATCCACATTATAAGTCCAAGAATAAAACTCTGTATTATCTGCCAGTTTTTCTGATAGCTCATATTCCTTGAATTCCGGATCATCGCCATCATAATTTGCAGGTGCAGTAACAATTTTAGCCCCGTCTTTACCGATAATTGCAAGGTACGAACTAAACCCACTGACAACGTTATCAGTATCGTAAGCAAGATTCTGAGGCGCACCTCCGGCAATGAGCTTATCCTTTTTGTCAAAAAATTCTTTCACATCTCCGTCGATATCCAGAAGAAGTCTCGACTTCTCGAGGCGAAGAACCTTTATTGACATATCACCATCAGGTTTAAGCTTAATCTCTCCACTTTCAGAATCGTATGTATACTTATCATACAAGTCAGAATCCCCAACCGGATTTCCTTCGTCGCTATAAAAAGCAAAGTGCCCATCATCGCCAAAACTAATTGTCTCATCACATGCACAATCATAGTGAAGCCACTCATGTTCAGTCAGAAACTCAGGCTTTTTTTCAGATTTCCCACATCCTGCAAGCATAATGCCTGCCACTACAATTATTATTGCTGCAATCATTACTTGTCGATTTACAATAGAAAATTTTCTTTTCATATCAGCATCTCCCATGGTATTTCTCAAATTCTAATATTTCATGATAACTTTGTTTTAATGTTCCATATCTTATAGACTGTCTGGTTCATGAATCTCTACACCATCTTCTAATGCAGCCTCGATTCATGCTTTTGGGGCATCCAGTGTATTTTTTATCGCACCCTCCACGATCCCGCCACAAGTAATACAACCAGGCAAATCCGGATAAGAAACTACAAATCCACCTTCATTTTTATCTTCCACAATTTTTATATGATAGGACATTGCCATATAATCATTTAGTGTCTTCATCATTCTCTACCTCACAATCTACAACTTCCCAGTAACCATTCTTGACTTCTTCATAAGTCAAACCATTATACAGTCCACCCGGAGATCCTAATCTGTACTCATACCACTGGTACGAGTAATTCTATTTCCAAAATAAAAACACTAGATCATTAACACTATTATACGTTCTATCCTTCTTTTCTAGCAAGTAAGAAAACAAAACAGTTCATTTTTTCTTATCATTTTCTTCTGCCCTTTATATTATACTACAAAACCCAAAGGTCTAGAGCATTACAAACAATTCTTCAAAAACATTTTATGTTTTTTAGGGTTCCAGGGTAAGTGGTAAACCAATCGTGGTATGTAATTTTTTATGCTTGTAATCGATTTGATTATCTGCCTGCATTCCTCAGGAATACTATCAGACCATGGCATCAAATCATCAATATACGTTGCTGGAGCATCATCCAAATGATCAAGGATGCTTTCAAGCAGGTATTTAAAAATTCCATAAAATAAAGGGCATCGAATACATCGACACCCTTTATCTGTAAGTCTTTAATATTTTATTACTTTGAGAGCTGTTTCATTGTTGCAGTAACATCTTCTAAAGTGCTTATTTCTTTTTTTACAACTTTTGCAAGGTCTTTTTTCTGTACGTCAAGTTCTTTTTCCAGCGCTTTTATCTGAGCGTCTACATTTGGTTTTTCAACATCATATACAGCTTTAAGATCCTGAATCACCTGCCATAAGTCAGCATTTGATTTAAGATATCCTGTTCCCCATGAGTTTTCGGCATCATCTCCAAGTACCTGATCCACATAGAAATCATAAGTCTGTTTATCAAAGTTGTACGCATACCAGTTCAAATCGATTTTGTACAGATATTCATCAAGAGCAGTAGCTACATCACCCTTCTTGAGCGCATTTATCGCTTCCTCCAGCACTTCTACATTTGTCTGCTTATAGCAGTGTACAAACTGAAATTCTTCATCCCAGTTTATTGTAAACAGCTTGTTTGTAATTTCTTTAAACAGATAATTTGCTTCTTTGTTAAATTCCTCTGCATTATCACCGTCCACTGATTCGCTTTTTTCTTTAAACAGCGCAGCGGCTTCATTTGCATTATCAAACGCCTTAATCAGTTCATCTGCATTATCAATAACATCTGAATTGACTGAAGCTTTCATTTCATTAAATAATGCGGAATAATCAAAAGTTCTTGAAGTTTGTTTATCAAACAGGATAGTCATGCCGCCATACAGCTTATGCGCATATTCAAAAACTTCCTTACTGAAGCTGTTTCCTTCTTCGGTATCGTTATTTGAATGATATGTTCCCGAACGATCCGAACCGTATAAACCCGAATCAACTACAGGAATGCCTGCGTTGACATAGCTGAATGCTTCTGTCCATGTCCATGCCGGACTGTTTGTTTTAAACTCGCCCTTAAAAGGACTTCCTTCTATCTTCTCACCAATCGGTTTAACCCATTCTGCCAGTTCATAAGGTATAGTAATTTCTACGCCTTCAGCCTCGCCGTCTGTAACACCGCTGTCCATATTTATGGCCATATAGGCATTATCAATCCAGTCAGGATGATTTCTCATTTCAACCACTGCACCTGTCGCCCAGTCATATCTTGAGTTATCAACACCCCATTCTTCTGCGCCATGACCTATGAACTTGATTGTTTTGGCAGGTTCATATCCGCTTTCTACCAGCGCCTTTGCAATTCCCAGCATACAGCCTACGCCTGAAGTATTGTCGGCGAAAGCTCTGAAATAAGCATCATAGTGTGCAAAAATATAGATTACTTCATTTGTTTTGCCCGGAATCTCACCATATACGTTATATGAAGTCTGGTCATGTTTAACCTCTCCGTCAGCATTCAGTACAGCTTTTATTGAACCGCCATTGTCTTTAATCGCTTTTTTCAGCGGTTTGGCATCTGCTACTGTAATAGTGAAAGCCGGTGCATCCGATGGTCCGCAATAATCCTGAACTCCCAGAGTATCTTCCGAATATGTGCAGTATCCGTCTACATTAACAGCTATAACAGCCTTTACGCCCTTTACCTTTGCCTGATATGACGGCCAGTTTATCCACCATTCGTCTGCCTGATTTATATCAATAAGTACAATTTTTCCGTTTACATCCAAATCTTCATAGTCTTCAGCAGTTCCCTTGCCTGCATATACAATCTCCACTTCCTCATTTTTGGCTTTATATGTGGATTGGAACATAGCCATTTCTATTTTGTTTTCATTGCCATTGTTCTCATATCTAAGATCAGCATTTTTAAATGTAAATGAATCAACCGTAATAGGTTCTTTATTTACATTTTCAAGACCTATAGCCTTCATCTCATCTTCAATATACTCTGCTGCTTCTTTCTCTGCTGCAGAACCTGCCGTCCTGAAACCTAAATCTTCGTTTGTCTGAAATGAAATAAGTTTCTGCATAACATCATATGAATAATCTGCATCAACACTTTCATAAAAAGCATTCAAATCAGAATCTCCTTCTGACTTGCCGCAACCTGTAAAGGCAAACATGGCAATCAGCATTGCTGCTGCTAATACTAGTGATAATTTTTTCATTGTTTTCCTCCTCATATAATATATTTCAGCCATTATATCATATTTTTTCAGAATAGTATCTATTTTTATGAATTTTTTGTATTTTTTATATTATATAAAAAACAGCAGCTTTGTCACAAATTGATATGCTGCTGTTTTTTACTGTATATTACCTGCTATTTCTCAAAGCAGATTTTGCCTACTGCTCCCGGATATTTACCGGTTATAACGTCCTGCTCCTGAGAAGCCGCTTCTCTAAAGCCCGGAAGCTTGTTTCTGATTTCTTCGGCCGGAAAGCTGTCGCTTCCTATGAATAAAATCTCATAGTCGTGCTGGAATGTAAGCTGCACGAAATCCATAATCTCATCGTCATTAAAGTCCTTTTCGACCCTCATTATAATTCTGACAGGCTTAAGTCCCGCATCGGTTGCCTTGTTGATGCCCTCTACAACGTTTTCGAGAGTATCGTCCTCAAGATTTTTTTTAAATCTGGCGTATCTGAATGTATCAACCTTTACGGCCCCCTTGTCAAGACCCGCCTCTTTAAGTTCGCCTGCTGTAAGCTTAAGAAGCTGTCCGTTTGTTGTAAGCATTACCTGCTCAATGCCTTCAATGGACTTAATCTGCTCAACCTCTTTGATAATATTAAATCTTTCGATAGGCTCCTCACCTGTAATGTCTATCATATTGTATCCCAAGGCCGCAGCCTCTTTGGCTTTAGCCACTGCCTCGTCCATTTTCATTTTGCGGTTTAATTCAAGTTTAAAACAATTAATCATATATGCTACCTCTCTGTTAATTCTCTTTTAATTTTACTTGAAAAATCCGCTCCAGTCAATTATGCTTATATATATCATTACAATATTGAGGAGAAAAGCTTTGAAATTATTTATCATCGGAGATACACACGGTCATCTGGACAAGGTAAGAAAAATATACCCTCATCTCAAGGGCGTAGATATGATAATACATACAGGAGACATGCAGCGCGATGCCTATGAACTGGAAGCGGAATTCAATATACCTGTAATCTCGGTTCCCGGCAACTGCGACGGCAGCCACAGTGCAAACGATTTTGCCATAGCCGAAACAGAATACGGCAATATCCTTGTCACCCACGGACATATGCAGAATGTGGACTATTACTACGACAGGCTTTTGTATCTGTGCGAGGAAAAAAACTGTGTTGCCGCAGTATTCGGTCATACTCATGTACCTGTATATGAGGAATATGACGGCATATATCTGCTCAATCCCGGCAGCCTGACAAGACCAAGAGACGGCTCTTCCGGCTCCTACGGCATTATAACCACCACAGAGTCAACCTTTGCCGGCTCCATAATATATTACAAGTCTTCCCTGTTTGAAAAGGACAAAGTAAAGGGAGGATATATCAAGGATCTGCTCAATTACAGTGACCGTTTTTAATTTTAATAACAGCCAAATAAAACAGAGAATACAGATTATCTCCGTATTCTCTGTTTATTTGTATATTCAGTTTGTCTGCACACATTATTTATATGCATAGTACATGTATCTTGCCAGCTCACCGCGTGAGAATATATGGTCATCTCCGCCGAATTTATGATCACCGTTATCCTTGATGATGCCTTTTTCCTGCGCCCATGCAACAGCCTTGGCATAGAATACATCACTTCTGAAATCAGTAAAAGTTGTCTTTGTCTTTGCTGTCGGCGATCCTATGCTCTTCCATATGTAATACAGACCCTCGCCTACCTCTTCTAAAGGGAATCGCCCTTTTTATCTCGGTTGTTTCATTGAATTTTGAATCGTTTCCAGTATATCACAAATGTACATGCCTGTCTATCAGGCTGTCTATATATTACTACATTTTAATACTTTTCCCCTCGCCCAGCAGGAACAGATACCGTTCCTTTACAGGCTTTTGCGTTATCTTTTCGAGAGCCTCCGCATATATATCAAGCTGCTGCCTGTATCGGCTCTTTAAAAGCTCCTCACTTTTGAGCGTACTGTTTTTGTAGTCCACAAGCACAAGCTGTCCGTTTTCTTCAAAGAAGCAGTCGATGACACCCTGTACCATAATCTCTGTGCCGTCTTTATCCATGAGAATGGTAAAGGGCTGCTCACGCCTCAAGACATCCGCCTTTGCAGCGCGCCTTCCTATATCGCTTCGTATAAACGAGAGTATGCCCTCGCGGTTTACCGCCTGCTTTTCCTGATCCGTAAGTATGTTTTTCTCTGCAAGCTCTTCAATAATGCTGTCCAGGTTTTCTTCAACAAAATCAATATGCTCCATAACCTTATGGGTTGCGCTTCCTCTCATGGCTGCCGACAGACCTGTGTCCTCCGCCGCAAAGGCAGGGATTTTAAGGCTTATTTCGTTATAGCACGTTTCTCCTGCCGCTTCTTTATTAAGCTCTGTAACAGAATATTTGTATCTGGTCTTTACTTCTTTCATATTGCCGTACTCAAAGGAAAGCTTCTGACGTATTTCATCACTGCATTCGGTTCTGCCTGCTTCTATCAGTTCCCTTATCTGAGCTTTGCCAAGTTCCGAGGCTGCCGCATTTGCGGACAGATTCTGCATATTTACGATTTTAATATCTATGCCGCTTCCCTCTTTGTATGCCGCAGGGGTCGCAAGGTCAAGCGGGCATACTGCGGTTTCGGGACTTTCTGTCATATACTTATATTCGTTTCCCTCAAATTCTCTGACACTGCCTATCATTATGAGCCTGTCCATTGCGCGGGTAAGCTCAACATAAAGAATTCGTTTTTCCTCTTCAAAGCTCTCATTTCTGATACATTTTTCAACTATATTCTGTATCAGTGTTTTTCTTTTCCAGTGCTCTGCCGGATTTATATATGTAATTCCTATTCCCAGCTGCTTGTGAAGCGCAAGGTCTGCCTCTTTGTTTCTGAAATTGAACCTTGAACCCATTCCCGCTCCTATTACGACAGGAAACTCCAGTCCCTTGCTCTTATGTATGGTCATTATGCGAACCACATCATCATTTTCTCCCACAGTTTTAATCTGACCTATTTCAATCTTTCTCGCCTTTACTGCCTCTATATATTTGAGAAATCCGTAAACATCATATATACCGCCCTCGGAGGCTTCCATTGCCCTGTCTGCAAGGGCTCTCAGGTTAGCCTGCCTCTGACTTCCTCCCGGAAGCGCTCCCGCATATGTGTAATATCCCGTTTCCCATATGAGCTTCCACACAAGCTCGCTCAGAGGAATATCCCTTGCAAGCTGCTTCCAGCCTGCAATTGTCTGCTCTGCTCCTGCGCATTTTGCCTTTAGCGCAGGGTCGCTGCCGCAGCAGACATAATTTCTGAAAGCTTCATAATATGAAACGTCTTTACATTCAAGACGTATATCCGCAAGCTCATCTATTGTAAAGCCGAACACTGGAGAATGCAGCACCCCGATAAGCGGTATGTCCTGCCTGCTGTTGTCTATAAGGGAGAGCATATCCTCCACAAGTGAAATCTCTATTGTATCAAAATATCCGTCGGAGTCATCTACATACACCGGAATATTTTCGTTTTCCAGTATCTGCGCAAATACCGAAGCATTAATTCTGGTGCTTCGCATAAGGATTACGATATCTCTTCTTGTTATCTCACGCTCGCAGCCTTTCTTGGCATCATAAATCTTCTGCCCCAGTGTTTTTTTGATTATGTCGGCAGCAACAAGAGCCTCTGTTTCGGCTTTTTTCATACCGGCTATTTCTTCGTCGAGCTCAATATCAGGGTCTGTCTTTCTGTCCAGAATTACAAGCTTTGGCTTAACATCCAGTTCTCCCTCGTAGGCTATGCCCTTGTGAAGCGCCGCCTCAGGTCCGTAATCCTCCATTATGCTTTCAAATACGGTGTTTACCGCCGCAAGCACTTTGCCCTTGCTTCTGAAATTCTGATTCAAATCTATTTTGAGGCTGTTTTCGCTATGTGAATACTCGGCGTATTTTTTCATAAACAGCTCCGGCTCAGCAAGTCTGAATTTGTATATGCTCTGCTTGACATCACCTACCATAAACAGATTGTTTTCTCTTTTTATCCTGCTTATAAGGGTATCCTGCACGTCGTTGCTGTCCTGATACTCGTCGATGAATATGTATTCAAATTTATCTCTGTATTCCGCCGCAGCTTCCTCATGCCCTAATATTTCAAGGGCGTAATGCTCTATATCGTTAAAATCTATAAGGGATTTTTCAGCCTTGAGGGCCTTAAATCTGCTGCTGAATTCTGTCACAAGCTCTTTTAATATGCAGGCGTATCTGTAGGTCTTGTTTATGTCCTCAATATATTCCGAAAGCTCACATATATAGTATCTGTTTCTGATATACTCAAGCTGTTTTTTGACTCCGTCTTTAAGATATACGGCCTGCTCCTTTACCGGCTCATAGGCTTCCTTTTCAGCTTTGAGCGCGGCCATTCTCGGAATTTCAATGCCTGAAACAGCCGATTTCATCTGACTGTAGTTCATACCGGATATATCAGTTGCCCTGATCTCCGCAAGAGCTGTTTCAAATTTATCCGAAAGGGAATAAACTCCCGCATCGCTAAGGAGCTCTGCAATCTGCCCGAATGTCTTTTCTGCAAAGTCAATGACCCCCGCTGTATCCTCTTTTACAAAGTCGAAAAGGCCGCTTTCTTCAAATTCCTCTTCGCTCACAGACAGGTTCTCTGTCATCTGCTCAAGCCACTCAAAAGGCTCTGCGATGCTCTGTATCATTCTGTAGGTTTCAAGAATTATATCCTTGGCCTTTCTTTCGTTTCTGTCGCTGGCATAGCATGTTATGAAATCAATGAAATCCTTATTTTTCTCCGCAAATTTATCGGAAAACAGTTCGTCAACAGCCTGCGCTTTGAGCAGTGTGCTCTGCGCCTCGTCGCATATTCTGAAATCCGGCTCCACATCTGTCAGATAAAAATATCTCCTTATAACATCGAGGGCGAAGCTGTGAAATGTGGATATGCTGGCGCGACCCACAAGGTCAAGCTGTCTTTTGAGGTACACTATATCCTCTCTGCTGCCGGTCTCGTCTATTGCCTTAGTCAGCGCCGTCACTATTTTTTCTTTCATTTCAGAGGCTGCCGCCTTGGTGAAAGTAACTATGAGAAATCTGTCTACAGGTATTCTGTCCTCAAGTATAAGGCGCTTGATTCGCTCTATTAAAACCGTTGTCTTGCCGGAGCCTGCCGCCGCTGCTACCAGCAGATTGTTTCCTCTGTTTTCGATTGCCTGCTTTTGTGCTTTATTCCATTCCATAATCATGCCTGCCTTTCTTATAATAATTATACTGAAAAGCAGTCTCTAAAACAATCTTATCTTTTAATACTCCCTGTTTTTTGTTATACTATAAAGTGTTACAATTATATGTAAATATGCTTTTGTTTGGAGTGATAATTATGAAACCTACAATGTTAATGATCCTTGACGGATACGGAATAAACAAAGATACTGAGGGCAATGCCATCGCGCAGGCTCACAAGCCAAACCTCGATGAGATTTTTGCCTCTTACCCCAATACAACACTTAAAGCCTGCGGTCTTGACGTGGGACTTCCCGCAGGTCAGATGGGAAACTCGGAGGTTGGTCATCTGAATATAGGGGCGGGGCGCATTGTCTATCAGGACCTTACCAAGATAACCAAGGCCATTGATGACGGAAGCTTCTTTGAAAACCCGGAGCTTAACAGAGCAATGGACCACTGCACAGACAATGGCTCTGCGCTTCACCTTTTCGGTCTTTTATCAGACGGCGGCGTTCACAGCCATATAAATCATCTTAAGGCTCTTATCCGTATGGCAAAGGACAAGGGACTTTCAAAGGTGTTTGTCCACTGCTTCCTTGACGGAAGAGACGTGCCGCCAAGATGCGCGGCTAAATATATAACAGAGCTTGAGGACTTCATGCGGGATACCGGTATCGGCAGGATTGCCACAATCTCAGGCAGATACTACGCTATGGACAGAGATAAGCGCTGGGACAGAGTCAAAGCCGCTTATGATGCCATGACTGTATCCGAGGGCTTTCATTGCGAAACTGCTCTCAAGGCTCTTGAGGCAGCATATGACAGAGACGAAAACGACGAATTTGTAAAACCGTCGGTAATTAACGGCGCAGAGCCTGTCAGTAATAACGATGCAGTTATTATGTTCAATTTCAGGCCTGACAGGGCAAGGGAAATAACAAGGGCTTTTGTCGCTGATGATTTTGACGGCTTTGAAAGAGCTGCAAGACCTGCCAACCTCTGCTATGTGTGTATGACTCAGTATGACGCTTTAATGCCTGCGGTAACAATAGCTTTCCCTCCTCAGAGCCTTGTAAACACTCTGGGAGAATATATTGCAGATAAAGGTCTTAAGCAGCTTAGAATAGCGGAAACAGAAAAATACGCTCATGTTACTTTCTTCTTTAACGGAGGCGTTGAGGCTCCAAACAGAAATGAGGACAGAATATTAATACCGTCACCAAAGGTTGCAACATATGATATGCAGCCTGAAATGAGCGCATACGAGGTCACAGACAAGGTTATAGAGCAGATTAAGGCAGATACCTATGACCTTATCATATTAAACTTTGCAAACTGCGATATGGTCGGTCACACAGGCGTTATGGAAGCTGCGGTTAAAGCGGTTGAAGCGGTTGACAAATGCGTGGGCAGGATAAAGGATGCCGTACTTGAAAAGGGCGGTCAGATACTGCTTACGGCAGACCACGGCAATGCAGATCAGATCACAGATGAGGCGGGCAACATCGTTACGGCCCATTCTCTTAACGACGTACCTCTTGTGCATATAGCAAAGAAGCCTTGCAGTCTTAAGGACGGCGGCAGACTTTCGGATATTGCCCCTACGCTTCTTGACCTTATGAATATAGATATACCTTGTGAAATGACAGGCAGAAGCCTTGCGGTAAAAGGAGAATAATATATGAAATTTATTTCAGAATACAAAAGCAAGCTGAGAACACCCGAGGAGGCCGTATCAATAGTTAAAAGCGGCGACTGGGTTGAATACACCACAGGCAACGGCTTTCCCGCCCTGCTTGACGCAGCTCTTGCCAAAAGAAAAGATGAGCTTAAGGACGTAAAAATACGAGGCAATCTGCTGTTTGGACCTATACAGGTAGTGGAATGCGACCCTCACAGAGAGCATTTCATATACAACAGCTGGCACTGCTCGGCATATGAGAGAAAGCTCTGCGACAAGGGCCTGTGCAACTTCATTCCCATGATATTTCGAAATGTGGTTGAATACTACAGGCATTTTCTTGATATAAATGTGGCTATGGTTTCGGTTGCGCCTATGGATAATCACGGGTATTTCAACCTGTCAACCTCGATAGGCATTGCAAAGGGAATACTCGAAAAGGCCGATGTGGTTATCGTTGAAATCAATGAAAACCTGCCTAAAATATATGGCGGTCACGATGACAGCATACATATATCAGAAGTTGATATGATTGTTGAGGGTGAGCATGGTCCTCTGATACAGGTGCCTCTGCTTACGCCAAAGGAAACAGATATAAAGATTGCGGAATACATACTTCCTCATATTACAGACGGCGCTATGCTGCAGCTTGGCATAGGCGGTATGCCGGGAATAATCGGCGAGATGATAGCTGACTCCGACCTTAAAGATTTAGGTATGCACACAGAGCTATGTTCAGACGCCTACTACAAGATATATGAAGCGGGAAAGCTTACAAACAAATATTCCACCCTGAACAAGGGCAAGGGAATTTCGGGAATATTCTTCGGAACAGAAAAGCTCTACGAATGGGTAAACGAAAATCCGGGAATTATGGCATTCCCTCTTGAATATGTAAACGCTCCCGAGGTAATGGGAAAGCTCAACAAGCTTATCTCCATAAACAGCTGCCTTTCAGCGGATTTATACGGACAGGTATGCGCCGAAAGCTCCGGCACAAGACAGATTTCGGGAACAGGCGGCCAGCTTGATTTCCTTACAGGCGCAGCCATGTCAAAAGGCGGCAAGGCATTTCTCTGTATGGCTTCAACTCATAAGGACAAGGACGGCAATATAAAGTCGAGCATAATGCCTACATTTAACGGTGATATTGTCACATCTCCGAGAAGCCAGTCCTACTATATGGTTACAGAATACGGAGCTGTAAATCTGGCAGGCAGAACCACATGGGAAAGAGCTGAAATGCTGATCTCCCTTGCTCACCCTGATTTCAGAGACGACCTTATACAGGCTGCCGAGGACCAGAAAATATGGATACGCTCCAACAGGCGATAAAATAATTGAAACCGGTAGAAATCTGCCGGTTTTGAATTTATGCAACCGGCGGTTGCGTAATTTCCAATACCGGTTGATAGCAATCTGCATGTCTTGGTGCTACACTGTTTTTATCATATGTTATGGAGGAACAAACAATGCTGTTATCAGAAAAAATATTAATGCTGAGAAAAAAGCAGGGGTGGTCGCAGGAGGAGCTTGCCGAAAAGCTGGGAGTGTCAAGACAGTCCGTATCCAAATGGGAAAGTGCTTCCGCATCACCTGATATATCGAAGCTGGTTGAAATTGCAGATATATTTGAAGTATCTACCGATTATCTTTTAAAGGATACCGATACTCCGGCTACTGTTTCAGACAGCTCTAAAACACTGTCTTTAAAAGAGGCGCAGAGGTTTGCCGAAGATAAAAGTACGGCGGGAAACAAAACCGCTCTGGGAGTGCTGATGTGCATACTCGCGCCTGTGCTGCTTATTGCGTCAAGCTGCTCATTTATGCCAAAGGCTGCTATGCCCATATCGCTGATTATATTGTTTGCGCTTGTCTGCGCGGCGGTTATACAGTTTATACTCACCTCACAGTATCTGAAAAAATATAGATTCCTTGATGAAGTGGATTTCACTCTTGAGCCTGCCGCTCAAAAATACATACAAATCGAAAAACACTCTTATGAAAAAACAGCCACAAGAGGACTTATTGCAGGAGTTCTGCTTTGTATAATAAGCCCTGTTCCGCTGATTATATCTTCGTTCTTTGATGCCAGTGATGATGTATATATACTGCTCACCTCTCTGCTTTTTGTAATTGTTGCTGCCGGGGTGTATGTACTCATATATTCGGGAAGTAAAATGAGCGCCTTTAATCAGCTGCTTCGTGAAGAGGATTTTTCTCCAAAGCAGGCTGAAGAGAACAAAAAAGTTGGAAAAATAGCGGAAATTTACTGGCCTGCAGTAACTGCTTTGTATCTTGCTGTAAGTTTTCTAACTAACAGATGGGATTTTTCATGGATAATATGGCCTGTGGCGGCTCTCATATTTGCTGCCGTAAGCTCTGCTCTGAAAAAGAAATAGAATGACGACAAAGGGAGAACTGCATTCAAACTGCGCGTTCTCCCTTGATTATTCTTAATATACTCTACCAGAATACCCTTATAACTTTTGATACGGGTCTGTTTAATTTTCTTTTTGTAACCCCTAAAATCGGCCAGCTGTCATATACATATCCGTTACCGGCATAAATAGCCACATGATAATGAAAACATACATATCGCTACAAAAACCGCAAGTATAACAACTTTTACCCTCTTCATTACTGTCATCTCTTTCTAAAAATACTGCATATACATAAGTGTTTCTGTCTCAAATAAATACAAATATTCAATTTCAGCTATCAGCCTTATTTAAGTTTTTCCTCCACAAACTCAAATATATCCTGCAGAGTATCAAGGCTGATGCCCGTGTACCCGTCCTTAGTCACAATATGCCTTGCCATTTTGCCGTCACGCAGATCCGCAAGGTCGTTGGCCATTATATAGTCCATATTGTTTTTGCTGCAAAGCTTCTGGGCTACCGAATAAAGCTCTTCCTTAGGCACGTTTTCAAGCAGTTTGCAGCCTATTAGAAGTGTATCAGGATACCATTCTTTGAGTCTTGCTATGATTTTCGGAGTAAGTCCCAGCTTTACGGTAAGGTTTTTCTGATAGCTTGAAATCTTGCTGGAATCATCAAGTCTGCACTTAGGGTTTTCCATAACCTTAAGGAAATCCTCCGCGCTTTTGGCGCTGTCTTTGATTTCAAACAGCTCCGCCGCCATATCTTCAAGCAGGAATGAAAACTCACTTGTGAAATCGCCCACTGCAGCAGCGTGTATCAGCGCATCGTAGTGTGTGTCTTTGCTGCATGCCTCTATCGCCTCAAGCATATCAGCTGTGGTTTCAACAGGTATTATTTCAAGATTTGAGCTCTGCTCCATATTCAGGAGTTTCTCTGTGTTTACGCTTCTATTGAGCACAAGTGTCACAGAATATCCTGCCTCCAGAAATCTCATGCCCAGATTTGTCGACAGGCTTCCTGTAGACATATTGGTTATTTTCATTACCTCATCTATATATTCATTGGTAGGTCCTCCGGTTATAAGTATGTTTTTCATAATAGTTACCTTTCGTATTTGTTATATATTTTTGTTACAAGCTCCCTGACCTCTTCCCTGAGAGCTTCGGGAAGCAGTATCTCCACTTTTTCACCAAACTGTACAGCCCAGTATTTCATGGCCTGCGGGTTTGCCGTCACATCGACCAGCAGCGTGTCTTTGGACTCTCTTGTAATCTGTATGTCACTTCCCAGCCAGTCTATGACGTCGTTGATGCCGGACTCCGACACTCTGAGCCTGACAAGCTGTGATTTGCCCGAAAACATATATACATGCTCTGCCATATGCTTCGGCAGATTCAGTCCGTTCTGAAACTCGTCCACCTCTCTGACAGGCTTTGCCGACATATCGGTAATCTCCACGTCTGAAATTTTTTCGACGCGAAAATGAGTGCTGTTGCTGTATTTGTCCATATTGCCGATAAGATAGTATCTGCCGTTTGCAACCACAATCTGATACGGATTTACAAGATGCTTCTCCCTACTGGTTTTTTTGAGAGTTTTGGTTTCGTCATACCTGTTATAGAAGAATTTTACCTTGCGGTTATCCTCTATAGCCTGACTCAGCACCTCTATGGTATAAAAGAGCTGGCCTGCGGTATGCTCCATTTTTTCAATGTTGCTTACGTGGCGCACCTGTTTTTTGAAGTAAATGTTGGACTGGCCTGCAAGTCTGTCCACAAGGTCTTTTGCCTGCTTTGCCGGAATATATCTTGAGGCAAGCACCGAATCTATAAGAAGCCTCAGCTCGCTGTCCTCAAAATCTCTTTCGGCCAGATAATATCCGCCGCCTGTTTCTATATCATATCCAAGCTCCTGCAGATCGCTTATGTTTCTTGCCACTGCCTTTCGCTCACATGCAACATCATAGTCCTTTTTCATAATGTCAATGATATCCTGCTGCTTGAGCCTGTGTCTGTCATCCGAATACTTCTTCAGTATTTCGAGTATGTACATTATATAGAGTTTCTTTGCCTGGCCGCTGCTCATATTTATGCCTCTTCGCTTCTGCGCTGTATATAGTCTGCGTATGCAACGCTGAGGTCATTGTAGCTTCTGGAGAATGCCGCAGCAGTTGATTTCTGCTTGGTGGTTGCATCCTTGTATTCGCTGTTGGCAGGCTTTTCGCCTGCGGCCTTGCGGCGCAGGAAGTCCTGAACTGCAATGCCTCTGTCAGTATAAAGGTTGTAGAGCGCAAGCATCTCGTCAAACATGCAGAAAAGCTCCATAAGCTCATAGTCGTTCTGATCTACTTCTATTGCCTCTGTATCAATCTGCAGCGCCAGGTTCTTAAGTCTCTTGTATTCTCTGATATTGCCCTCATAGTCCTTTTTTTTGAATATATTCTTTGGGCTGGCTTCAACATACACCTTTAAATCAAGATCCTTCTGGCTTTCAAATATATCCGTAAAAAAATATTCTATTGTATTTAATAAATTCATCTTTCACTTCTCCTTATAAAGTAATATATGCAGATTTTACACCTTTATCGGGCTGTTTACAAGTCCTGCTGCAATATACGCTCATATCTTTTGAGGTCACCGTCCGAAAAGGCAGTCAGAACGACCTCCATATCGTACTCTTTGAGAAATTCTTTGATAGTGTCTATTGCGATATGGGCAGCCTCCTCTTTGGGATATCCGTACACGCCTGTCGATATTGCAGGAAAAGCTATTGATTTAAGATTATGCTCCTCTGCAAGTTTAAGGCTGTTTCTGTAGGCGTCTGCCAGAAGCTGAGGCTCGCCCTGCTCTCCTCCGTACCATACGGGGCCTACCGTATGTATCACATACTTTGCAGGGAGATTATAGCCCTTTGTTATTTTGGCCTGTCCCGTTTCACAGCCGTTCAGTGTCCTGCACTCTGCCAGAAGCTGCGGGCCTGCCGCTCTGTGTATTGCTCCGTCAACTCCTCCTCCGCCAAGAAGCGTATTGTTAGCTGCATTTACGATTGCATCTGTCTGAAGCTTCGTAATGTCTGCTTTTACTGCTTTTATACTCATAAACACTCGTCCTTTCCTTTGAGGCGGCAATCATCGCCACCTCTTCATAGTAACGCGCCATTTTAGTATCTTTTTTGAAATCCGCCCACAGAAATGAAAGTAAAATTCCTGCTGTTAAAATAAATATAACCGGTAATAAAGTAATCATATATCTGTACCTCCTGAAAAGTTATTATACTTAACTTCATATACAGAATACTACATTATATGTACTTTTTTCGGTGCATTATTTTAATTCCAGCAGATTTCTTATAACCTCTCCCGCCATCAGCATTCCCGCAACCGGCGGTGTGAATGATATGCTTGCAGGTGTTCTGTCACCTGTCTTTACAGGCTCCTCCTGCGAGTAGACACATTTTAGACTTTGTATGCCTCTTTTTTTGAGTTCCTTTCTCATAACCTTGGCAAGAGGACATATTTTTGTATCATATATATCCGCTATCTGCATCATTTCCGGGTGAAGCTTGTTGCCTGTACCCATAGAGGATATAACGGGTATGTTATCCCTGCTGCATATTGATATTATTTCAAGCTTGGTCGTAACGGTATCAACCGCATCTATAACATAGTCATACTGCGTGAAGTCAAATTCTCCCGCTGTCTCAGGCAGGAAGAATTTTTCTATGGCATTGACACTGCACTCCGGGTTTATGTCAAGAATTCTCTCTTTCATAACGGAAACCTTGCTTTTGCCCACTGTGCTGTGCAGCGCTATTATCTGCCTGTTGAGGTTTGTTATGTCAACCTTGTCCTTGTCTATAATGTCTATGGCGCCTACGCCAGCTCTTGCAAGAGCCTCAACCGCAAAGCCTCCGACTCCGCCTGTTCCAAATACCGCCACTCGGCAGGCTTTGAGCTTTTCTCTATTTTCTTTTCCTATGAGTTTTTCTGTTCTCTGATGCTGATTCATAGTTCCTGTTTTTTTATCTGTCCTATCACTTTATATATTACATCGCTGCTGTAGCCTTTTGAGGAAAGTCTTCTGGCTATTTTGGCCGTCATTTTTTCATCGGGACAGGCTCCGTCTGTTATTCTCTCCGCCTGCTCCATTGCTCTTTCGATTTCAAAATCATCAAGGCTGACTCCGTATTCCTCCTCATAAAAGCACATAGCGTCCTCTATCGTATTGCTGTCAACTTCCTTGTCGTAAAGCTCGTATTTTATAAGCCTGATGCTCTTGCCCTTTGAAAAGCCGTAGTTGAGATACGCTATGGTATACTGAAAATCATCGAGATAGTGAAGTGCTTTAAGTTCTTCTACGGTCTGCCTGATTTCCTCTGCCTCAAAGCCTTTCTGGGCAAGATGAGCCCTCATCTCTCCGCAGGTGCGGCTTCTGTGCTCCAGATATCTTACTGCCGCTTCTTTAATATTCATAGCATGCTCCCGCAGATGCGACTACGCACGATTTACCCATAGCCGCTCTTAAGTCGCATATGGCGTCTATGCCTGTACAGTGAACAGGCATAACCGTTTCGATATTTTCGTTTAATACCTCGGTTACGACTCTCTGCCTGTCCTCATCTGATGCGCTGTAAAGATGCATACCTGCTGCAAGGCATCTGATTTTTTCATCAGGAAATATCTCCTTTGCGTACCTCAGCACAGGAATGATGCCCTTGTGACTGCATCCTGAAAATATGTAAAGTCCGTTGCTTTGGCCGTTTTCATCTCTGTCTCTGATTATGAGAAACTGCTCGTGGTCCATATTGTCGGGCACAAATTCACCGTCTGCTGTTTTTTCATAAAACAGTTCTGTGGGAAGACACCCTGCTATATCGGGAATTGTACCTGATATAACTATATCATCGCTTACTTTTAGCACGCCCTTGGTGAATATCATACGGGGCAGCAGCTCCTCGTATTCGCTGTCTGTCCACCTGATGCCTGTGGTCTCAGGTTCGGGCTTTCCTTTTTCAAAGCCGTATGTTTTTTTGAAAGCGTTTTTGTGTATGAACACCGGCGCTTTGTCGTTGAGTCTGCAAAATGCCGGAACGCCGCCTGTATGGTCGTAATGACCGTGGCTTATGACGCACATATCGGCCTCTGCAAGGTCTACCCCCATTAGAGAGGCGTTTGCCGCAAACATATCCGATGCTCCCGTATCAAAGAGTATGTTTTTATCTCCTGTTTCTATATATACAGAAAGACCGTGCTCCGCACTGCAGGGCGGTCTGTCTGTTTTGTTTTCTGCAAGAAAATATATTTTTATCATTTCGTCACCTGTTTTTTGAGGGCCGCAGTGCAGCCCTCTTTAATTACATGTTCTGTGTGAGCAGCTTTACCTGCTTGTCAATATCTCCTTTTTTGAATACCGATGAGCCTGCCACAACTATATCTGTGCCTGCCGCAAGTATTTCATCAATATTGTCAGCTCCCGCTCCTCCGTCTATCTCTATTACAAAATCGAGATTTCTCTCTTTTCTTATATTGTCAAGAGCTCTGATTTTATCAAGAGCCGATGGTATGAATTTCTGTCCTCCAAATCCCGGATTTACAGACATTACAAGCACCATATCGACATCGGAGAGCACTTCCTCTATCATACATACAGGTGTTGCCGGGTTGATTGAAACTCCCGCCTTGACTCCGTGCGATCTGATATTCTGTATTGTCCTGTGCAGGTGAATGCACGCCTCCTGATGAACTGTTATGTACTCGGTATTTTCGGTTACAAAATCAGCTATGTACATATCCGGATTTTCTATCATCAGATGTACGTCGAATGGAATACCGGTTTTGCCCAGCAGGCTTTTCATTACCGGCGCCCCGAATGTAATATTGGGTACAAAATGTCCGTCCATTACATCAACGTGTATCAGATGCGCTCCCGCTTTTTCTATTTCGTTTACCTGCTCTGCCAGCCTTGAAAAGTCTGCCGACAGTATTGACGGTGCAAGCTTTGCCATTTCAGTTCTCCTTAGTATTTATTCTTTTTGTTTCGTATTTCTTCAATCTGTGTCCTGTAGGACTCATACCGCATAGGGTGTATTCTGCCCTCTTCAAGAGCTTTTTTGACCATACAGTCGGGTTCCTTGAGATGTCTGCAGTCATCATAGTAGCATTTGCCTTTGTATACTGCCATTTCCGGATAATGCATATCCAGCGTATCCTCGCCTGCCTCCATTATATCAAAGGAGGTAAAGCCCGGAGTGTCATATATCATAAAGTCGCCGACTCTGAATATTTCAACGTGTCTGGTGGTATGTCTGCCGCGCTTCGTCTTGTGAGAAATCTCCCCCATCTGCGCATTTGCCTGCGGAAGTATGGCATTTAATATGCTTGATTTACCTACTCCTGACGGTCCCGCAAAGGCGGCTTTTTTGCCGGAAAGCTTTGATTTAAGCTCATCTATGCCGGCTCCTGTTTCTGCGCTTGCCATAACAACAGGATAGAGTCCCTCATAGATTTCTCTGATGCTTTCAATATCCTTTGGCTTTGCTATGTCGATTTTGTTGACGCATATTACAATATCCGTTCCCTTGGCATCTGCCATTACGAGAAATTTATCTATGACAGGGAAGTTGGGCTTCGGGTGCGCCGCCGCCATAACCACAATAAATGTATCTATATTGGCAATTGGAGGCCTTATGAATACGTTTTTGCGGGGCAGTATTTCCTCTATGACTCCCTTGCCCGGCTCTGCCGTAAGGCTTATCTCAACGTCATCTCCCACAGCGGGGGTTATTCCTCTGTTTTTGAATATGCCTCTCGCCTTGCATTCGATGACTTCATCACCGCAGCTTACATAATAGAAGCCTGCAATGCCTTTAACTATTATTCCTCTCATATACGGCTATTCTACCTCTTCATCAGCAGGCTCATCAGGCTCAGGCTGCTGAGGCTCCGGCCCCTTGCTTACCTTGATACTTACAGATGTTCCCTCTGTAAGTGAAGTGCCGCTGTTGTACTGCTGCTCTATTACCTGTCCCGACGGATAATCCTCGCTGTAGCCATAGGTAACGCTGCCGACTTTAAGTCCTGCCGATTCGATTTCGGCTTTTGCCGCATCAAGCGATTTGCCTAAAAGTCCCGGCATTGCAACCTCTTTGACACTTCTGCCCTTTGATATTACCAGCGAAACAGCCTGTGAGCTTTCGGCCTGCGTCCCTGCATCAGGGGTCTGTTTTATAACTGTTCCCTCAGGTGAATCGCTTTCTTCTTCTGATACGCTTCCAAGCGAGAAACCTTTTGCTTCAAGAGTTGCTCTTGCCTGCTCGACTGTCTGTCCGATTACGCTCGGTACTGTTTCTGTGCCGGAGCCCTTGCTTATGTTTACTCTGATAGTCTTGCCTTTTTTGACTTTCATGCCGGACTTTGGTGACTGGGAAACTATTTTACCCTCATCATATTCGTCACTGAACACTTCATTGCCCATTTCTATTTCAAGTCCTAGTTCTGTAAGTTCTTCTTCTGCCTGTTCATAGGTCATATCAGTAAGGTTAGGCACCTTGACTTCATTCTTGTCTCCGCCGCCAAATACAAATATTGCGGCAACTATAAGGATTACGGCCGCTGCCGCCGCCCCGATTATAATCGGGAGCTTTTTGTTTGAGCCTTTGGAGCTGCTGTGCTTTTCGTGTTTTTTCTCCGGCTGCTTTTCAGGCTGCTTCTCGCGCCTTTCTTCTTTTCTTTCAGGCGCTATTGCAGACTCTCCCACAACTCTTGATACCATCTCTATGTTGTCAAGCTCTCTGATAAGCTCGTCTACGCTTGCAAATCTGTTGACCTGAACCTTGTCGGTCGCTTTGAGAATTATGTTTTCAAGTCTTGGCGGTATGCCCGAAACATAGTATGACGGCGGTGTCATAGGGTCGTTCATATGCATAAGCGCTATTGCAACAGGAGAGTCTCCGTCAAACGGCACTCTGCCTGTCAGCATCTCGTACATAACTATTCCCAGTGAATATATATCGGATTTGGCATCGACATATCCGCCTCTTGCCTGCTCCGGTGAGAAATAGTGGACAGAGCCCATAACCATATCATCGCTGGTGGTGTTTTTCATAATTGTGGATTCTGAAATCGCCTTGGCTATTCCGAAGTCTGCAATTTTGGCAACACCGTCCTTTGTCATAAGTATGTTGTGAGGCTTGATGTCTCTGTGTATTATGTTGTTTTTGTGTGCAAATGAAAGCCCCGCTGCAATCTGTCTTGTGATATTGATAACCTTTTTGTAAGGCATCGGAGCTTCCTGATCTATCATATCGGCAAGGGTTTCTCCCTCCACAAGCTCCATTACGATATAGTGTATGTTGCCCTCTCTGCCTACATCATATATGTTTACAATGTTAGGATGCGAAAGGCTTGCTGCAGCCTGCGATTCTCTTCTGAAATTATCCAGCACCTTTACGTCTTTGGTGTACTCAGGCTTTAATATCTTGATTGCAACATAACGGTTGAGAAGTCTGCATCTTGCCTTATAGACAATAGCCATTCCCCCGTCACCTATTTTTTCTATTAATTCATATCTACCTGCAAGTAATTTTACGCTCATTGGTTCCTCCTAAATTCTCAGGCAGATAACTGTAATATTATCTGCTCCGCCCGATTTGTTTGCTTCATCGACCAGCACTCCCGCCATTTCTGACATTGTGTACCGGCTGCTGCTTAAAATCTCTGTTATCAGAGGTTCTTCCACTTCTCCAAACAGTCCGTCTGTGCACAGAAGAATAATATCGTTTTCTCTGATTTCAACCTGTTTAAAATCAGGTGAAACCGCTTCCTCTGCGCCAAGCGCTCTTGTAATCATATGGCGCTGCTCGTGACTTACTGCTTCTTCGGCTGATATAATTCCCGCTTTTACAAGGGCATTGACATATGTATGGTCCTCTGTAATCTGTGTAAGAGCGCCGTTTCTGCATATGTACGCTCTGCTGTCGCCCACATGAGCTATGTAGGCATAGCCGCCTCTGATACAGCATACCACCACTGTCGTAGCCATACCGCTGTTTTCATTTCTGCGGTCTGATTTTTTGTATATTTCATCGTTGACCTTTGAAAGACATTCTGTGAAATACGCCTTTATCTGCGATGCAGTCGCCTCCTCTGCCAGAGGGTTTGCGTGAACAAACTGTGTGATTTCATAAACTGCAGTACGCGAGGCTATTTCGCCGCCGGAGTTTCCTCCGACTCCGTCTGCCACCACATAAATATTATGTTCGGGAATAATAAAGCAGGCATCTTCGTTATGACTTCTCACCTGCCCTTTGTGAGTCTTAAATCCTATCTGCAACATATTCTCTCCATCAGTTAATTGTTAGTAACTGTTTTTATTCTCCTCATTTTGCATATAAAGAAACCGTCTGTACCGTCAACATTAGGTAACAGCTGTATTCTTTCAAGTTCCTCGAATTCCTTTGATCTGTTAAGAAAATCGTTTACAATTCTGTCATTTTCGTAGTGATTGATAGTACAGGTGCTGTAAAGCAGTATTCCGCCCGGCTTGACATAGTTTGCCGAAGCTTCAAGTATGGCTCTCTGCTTTATCGGCAGGGTTTTCATTTCGCTGTCCATATTCTTGTATTTGATTTCAGGCTTTCGGCGTATCACTCCAAGCCCTGAGCAAGGCGCATCCACAAGCACTCTGTCTGCCTTGCCTATCATGGACGAGTCAACTCTGGTCGCATCCCATGTTCTGGTCTGAACTATTTTGACTCCCAGTCTTTTGGCTTCCTTATCTATTATATCAAGCTTGCGCTTGTATATGTCCGATGCTATTATAAGGCCTTTGTTGTCCATTCTCTCCGCAATGGCAAAGGTCTTGCCTCCCGGCGCCGCACAGACGTCCATAATCAGATCGCCTTTCTGGGGATCCAGCTTTTCGCTTGTAAGCATTGAAGCCTCGTCCTGCACCGAGAAATATCCGTGTTTGTAAATTACATTGTTTAAAAGCCCGCTGCCTTTGACATGTATGGCATTTTTGCAAAGCTTTCCCTCGCTGGTCTCAAAGCCCTTTTCGTTGAGCCTCCTGATAAGGTCAGGCTTCATAGTCTTGAGCCAGTTCATTCTGATTGTAACATCAGGTGTTTCGTTGCCCGCCGCAAGAAGCTCCTCCACAAAATCTATATCATATCTTTCAAGCCACAGTCTGATTATCCACGGCGCATAGGAATATTTAATTGAAAGATATCTGATTTCATCCTCTGTTCTGTCCGGCAGCTTAATTGTATATTTTTCTTTGGTATAGGTTCTGAGAACGCCGTTTATGAAGCCCTGTCTGCCCTTGCAGAATTTCTTGGCAAGGTTTACGCTCTCGTTTACCGCCGCATATTCGGGCACCTTGTCCATATACCCAAGCTGGTATATACCCATTCGAAGCACCACCAAATCGCTGGTTTTAACCTTTGCCGCACCTGTGGGAACCAGCTTGTCTATTATGTAGTCAAGGAGCAGCTTGTTTTCAAGCACTCCGTAGACCAGCTCCCTTACAAACGCCGGTGACGGCGGATTGCATACGATGATGTGATGGTTAAGCGAAAGATTTGAAAAGGATTTCTTGGTTTCGATATCCATCAGTGTGTAGTACGCCGTTTTTCTGTTGATATCCATCAGTCACGCCCCCTTATCAGTAACAGTCTTATCAGCTGCATCAGCGCCGCCGCAAGGGCTGCAAGATATGTCATAGCTGCCGCTGAAAGTACTTTTTTAGCAGAGCGCTTTTCTTCCGGATACACGATGCCCAGCGACTCAAGCTGAACCAGCGCCCGCCTGCTTGCATTAAGTTCTACAGGAAGTGTAACTGCATGAAACGCAACCACCGCTGCAAACAGCACAATTCCTATGGTAAATATGAGGTTCCCCTCATAAATCCTGCCTGTCTGTTCGATAATAATTCCGACGATTATTGCCGGCCATGCCAGCTTTGAGGATATATTGACAACAGGTATTATCGCGCCTCTGACTTTAATAGGCACATAGCCTTGCGCATGCTGCAGCGCGTGTCCCACCTCGTGAGCCGCAACTGCAACCGAAGCTATGGAGTCACCCTCTGCAACCGCAGAGGAAAGTCTTAAAACTTTTTTTGACGGGTCATAGTGGTCTGTCAGTCTACCGGAAATAACCTCAATGGGAACATTGATGCCGTTTGCACGCATTATCTCCTGCGCCGCCTGCACTCCCGTAATTCCTCTGGCAGTCCTGACCTGTGAATACCTGTTGTAATTACTGCTTACCTTTGTCTGCGCATATATTGTAAATATGATTACAGGTACAAGCAGTATCATTGTCCAGTCGTAATAGTAAAACATAAATCTCTCCTTTATCCCAGAACGGTTCCTGTTTCTATGCTGTTTCCTCTGAGGAAGTCCTTTACTTCCATTCTGCGCTTGCCGGGAACCTGCACCACCTGCGCGTTAAGCAGTCTGCCGCCTGCCGATATCTCAATGCCCTCATCAGAGGCGCTGACTACTGTTCCTGCCGGCATGCTGCACGGCGCATCCTTTACCTCGGCTTTCCAGATTTTAAATATCTCGCCGTTATACATGGTGTACGCGCTGAGCGCTCTTATCTGTCTTTCGGTCTCCTCGGCAGGTCTGTCAAAATCTATGCGTCCGTCCTCTTTGAATATCATAGGCGCATATGTTGAAAGGGAGTCGTCCTGCTTAACAGGCTCCGGCGGATTTCCTGCCGACAGTCTGTCAAGAAATTCGACTATGAGCTGCGCTCCCATTTCTGCCAGTTCATCGTGAAGCTCATCCGCTGTCTTGCTGTCTATGCTGCATTCTTTTTTGAGAAGCATATCGCCTGTGTCAAGCCCCTTTTCCATCTGCATTATGGTAACGCCTGTCTTCTCGTCACCGCAAAGAATCGCTCTCTGTATAGGAGCCGCGCCTCTGTGCCTTGGCAAGAGCGACGCGTGAATGTTGATACAGCCGTATTTCGGGAGAGTTAAAACCTCCTCCGGCAGTATCTGTCCATAGGCTGCAACGACTATAACGTCGGGAGCGTATTCCTCAAGGGTTTTCAAAAACTCCTCATCGCCTTTCACTCTCTCCGGCTGAAGCACAGGTATGTCAAGCTCCATCGCCTTGGTCTTGACAGGTGTGAACTGAATTTTTTTGCCCCTGTTTCGCGCCTTGTCCTGCTGCGTCACAGCGTATCCGATTTCATATCCTGCCTCTGCAATGGCTGCGAGAGGCCCGACTGCAAAATCGGGAGTTCCCATATATACTATCTTCATTTATTCTTCCTCTTCTTCGGCTGCCGCACTTCTTATATTTTCGGCCTTGTCAATATAAAGTATACCCTCAAGATGATCGAATTCGTGACAGGTAACAACTGCATCAAATTCCTCAAGCTCTAATGTGAACTCGTCTCCGTTTCTGTCAAGAGCCTTAATCTTAACGTATTCGGGTCTTGTAACATCACCTATGAGACCCGGAACCGAAAGGCATCCTTCCGCGCCTGTCTGCTCGCCGCCAAGTTCGATTATTTCAGGATTTATAAATTCGATAACCTTGCCCGGCTCTGCTTCTGTTATGAAAATTCTTCTCATAACTCCAACCTGCGGAGCTGCAATTCCAACTCCGTTTTCCATTCTCATGGTTTCGAGCATATCGTCGAGAAGCACCTTTGTTCTGTCAGTGATTTTGTCCACCTCTCTGCAGTGCTTTCTTAATATCTCGTCACCCTCTACCACAATATTTCTTAATGCCATTTTGTCCTCCGCTAAATAAAACTGTATGGGTTTATGTCTATTCCCACATTTACTCTGGTTTTGCTGTTGTTGTTTTCTCTGTTGAGTTTATCTAAAGCTCCAAGGAAAAGACCCCGCCTGCCCCTGGGGCATTTAATCATCATATGATATCTGTAGGTTTCTTTGATTTTGTTTACAGGCGCAGGCTGCGGTCTGTAAATAAATCCTGTGTGTATCATTTCATTGAGACTTTCGTACCAGCCGCCTGCTTCCTTTGCCACCTGTTTCTCGTCATCTCCTGAGAATATGAGGCGGATAAGGTCGTAATACGGCGGATAGCTCATAAGCTTCCTGAGCCTCAGCTCCTCTCTGCAAAAGCCCTCGTAGTCGTGCTCCGCAGCCGCTTTTATTGCGTAATTATCCGGAGAATAGGTCTGTATTATGACACGTCCCCTAAGATCTCCCCTGCCGGCTCTGCCTGCCGCCTGCGTTATAAGCTGGAAAGTTCTCTCCGGCGCTCTGAAATCCGGTATATTAAGCGAGCTGTCTGCCGAAATAATTCCGACAAGCCCCACATTGTCAAAGTCAAGACCCTTTGCAATAAGCTGGGTGCCTATGAGTATGTCTGTTTTGCGCTTTGCAAACGATGCCAGCACTCTGTCCATAACGCCCACTCGCTTTGCGGTATCAAGATCCAGTCTCGCGTATGTATTGTCCGGGAAAAGTCTTTCAATTTCCTCTTCAAGCTTCTGAGTTCCCGCACCCTGAAGTCTTAGCGCGCTCTGCCCGCATTCGGGGCACTTTCTTGGCATAGGCTCCTTGTGTCCGCAGAAATGGCAGTAAAGCCCGTTTATATCCTTGTGATATGTAAGGCTTATGCCGCATACCGGGCATTTCATCACATGGCCGCATTCTCTGCACGAAACATAGGTCGAAAATCCTCTTCTGTTGAGAAGAAGAATAATCTGCTGACCCTGCGAAAGTGTTTCTTTCATGCGGTCATAAAGCTCCCTGCTTAAAAGACCGGTGTTGCCGTTTCGAAGCTCCTCTCCCATATCCACAATGTCAACCTCCGGCAGCGGGTTTTTGTTAAATCTTGTTTTCATTTCTATCCTGTGATAGATGCCCTCATCGGCTCTGTATGTTGACACCACCGAGGGCGTGGCGCTTCCAAGCACCACTATGCCGCCGTAATACCCCGCTCTTTTGATTGCAACCTCAAGAGCCTCATATCTTGGGGTCATATCGGATTTGTATGTCGCCTCGTGCTCCTCGTCGAGAACTATAATCCCTATGTTCTCAAGGGGCGCAAACACCGCCGAGCGCGCGCCTATCACTATTCTGACGCTACCGCTTCTTATCCTCTGCCACTGTACATATCTCTGGGGCTTTGTCATACGGCTGTGCATTACCGCAATCATATCGCTTCCGAAATGCTTTTCAAATCTGTCTATGACCTGCCCTGTAAGGGATATTTCAGGAACCATCATTATGGCTGTCCTGCCCGAAGCGATTACCTGCTCTATTGCGCGTATATACACCTCTGTCTTGCCGCTTGAGGTAACACCGTTTATAAGGAATATCCCGTGTTCTCTCTTTTCAATGCAGGGGCTCAGCTTTTCAAGCGCTGCACTCTGCTCCGAGGTAAGAGTCCTTGAAACAGGCTGCGCTAAAACCTGCTGCTTTTGCTTAAGCGCCCTCTTTGAGGGCCCGCCCGCAGGAGTAAAGCAGTTTATCCCGTCTATATATTTGACAAGATAGCGTTTTTTCATCCATTTGCAGGTTTCTATCATTTCCCCGTTAAGGCATATGTTTTCGTCTGCATGGTCAACCGCTCTGAATTTAAGGTCCCTTTCGTCTTTATCTCTGACATCGAATATATAGCCTTCCCTGAGGTTTTTGCTTCTGGCAAAGGGCACATACACCTTCTGCCCGATAACCGCCTGACTATCCTCGCATATGTATGTATAAAAGCTGTCAGTCATCTGACTTTTGTTGTCAATTACAATGTCTGCATATTTCATCTTATCTACAGCAGGAATATATTATGCTCTCTGCACTTGCTGTCCATATCCTCAGGCCATACCGAAACCTGAACCTCTCCTATGTGAGCCTTGCGCAGGAAGAACATGCACAGTCTGCTCTGTCCTATGCCTCCGCCTATGCTGTAAGGAAGCTCTTTGTTTAATATAGCCTTGTGGAAAGGCAGGACCTTTCGGTCCTCCTTGCCGGAAATTTCAAGCTGTCTTGCCATTGCCTCCTCATCTACTCTGATGCCCATTGAGGAGATTTCAAATGCCATACCCAGCACTTCATTCCACAGAATTATATCTCCGTTAAGCTCCCAGTCATCATAGTCGGGAGCTCTGCCGTCGTGTTTTTCGCCGGATTTAAGCGCTCCGCCGATTTTCTGAATGAATACCGCTATTTTTTCTTCGGCTATGAGGTTTTCTCTCTCCTTTGGAGTCTTGTCAGGCCATCTGTCCTCAAGCTCCTGAGTTGTAACGAAAGTAATCTCGTTAGGAAGCTCTGTCTGGATGTCCCTGTAGAGTCTGTTGACATAGTCGCCCAGATTTTTGAGGGCATTGTAGATGGTTGTAACTGTTTCTCTCAGATATTCCTCTGTTCTCTGCTCTTTTGTTATTACCTTTTCCCAGTCCCACTGGTCAACATAAATCGAGTGAAGATTGTCAAGTTCCTCATCTCTTCTGATGGCGTTCATATCAGTATATATGCCGTTTCCTGCAGGTATATTGTATTTGCCCAGCGCCATACGCTTCCATTTGGCAAGAGACTGAACGATTTCAACTTTCTGTTCGTCCATATCCTTGATTGTAAACTGCACAGTTCTCTCAACGCCGTTAAGATTATCATTAAGTCCGCTTTCGGGTATTACAAAAAGCGGTGCTGAAACACGTCTGAGTGAAAGACCGTAAGCCAGCTCCTGCTGGAAAAAGTCTTTGATTTTTTTGATTGCTCTCTGTGACTCCATATAGTCAACAGCCGGCATATAGCCCTCCGGAATTATTAGTTTTGACATTGAAATGTCCTGCCACTCAAAATGTGTTTAAATATACTCAAACACATCGAGAAATTGAAGTCCTCACGGATACTTCTTACTGCTTTTTTGTGTATGTTTTGGCGATTGCAGGCAATACGCTACTCACAAGTTCTTGTACACTCCACAGTCGTTAATTCCCGAAATAGCCTTCGGTACATACCTACGTTTGCGTTAATTATGCAACTTCGTAAGTCTTAGCATCTCTTAGATTTAATGCAGCATTGAAATCTCTGTCTTCAATGTAACCACATCCACATCTGTAAATTCTATCTGAAAGTTTTAAATCTTTCTTAATGCAGCCACAGCGGTGACACAGTTTTGAAGATGGATACCATCTGTCTACTACTCTAAGTTCAATACCGTTATCATCACATTTAGATTTTAACTTTATTCTAAACTCATAAAGTTTCTGTGATGCAACAGCTTTTGAAAGATGCCTGTTTTTCATCATACCTTTTACATTAAGATCCTCAATAACTATATAAGACGGTTTGGTTTTCACTATCTCTGCTATTACTTTATTAATGTAATCGGTGCGGATATTATTTATCCTGTGATGAAGTCTTTGTACTTTGAGCTTTTGCTTTTGTATATTCTTTTGAGCGGACTCTCCTTTCTTTAAATTTTCATATTTGCGAGAAAGACATCGCTGTTCTCTTCGCAGTTTCTTTTCCAGTTTCTTTACTCTTGCTGATTTATTGATGTTCTTATAGATTTTACCGTCTGAAACAACGGCCAGTTCTTTCACGCCTAAGTCTATCCCAATGCCACTGTTGCCATGACTGATAATTTTAACATCAGGAACTTCTGCAAGAACAGAGATATAATATCTGCCGGCTTTCATGGATACCGTGCCGCTTTTGATTTTCCATCCATCTTTTGTAGTTGGGATATAGCCTTTTTCTTTTATGCGCACCCAACCTAAAGTCGGAATGTTTACCCTATGCCTTTCGCACCTGCAATCTTTTGGATTATTCTTTACGAAATACATTTTCACATCAGATTTTCCTTTCTTCTTGAATTTAGGAAAACCGCTCTGACCTTTGAAGAATCTTGTAAACGCAGTACATCCATCTTCAATGGATTTCTTTAATGATTTAGAACTCACTTCCTTAATCCATGCTTTGTCAGGATTATTTGGAATGTATTCGTTGTTAAGCCATACGCTAAAACTTTTACCTGTCATAAACTTCTCACCTTTATCGTGCAAAGATTTGTTATGACTAAGATAGAAATTATAGACGTATCTACAAGTTCCAATGGTCTTGTTAATTTTAATTTTCTGTTCGGCTGTCGGATTTATTTCCGTCCTGAAGCTCTTTAGCAATTTCTTCATCTCCCTCTATTTGTTTTTTATACTTGCGAAGTCCGTATAATCTACAAGAGTAAACGTGGAGTATAGATACAATATCTTGCACGAAATCTTCCTGTGGCAATAGTTCTTCATTGTTCGCTGCCACTATAGTTGTGTTGAATTTCATGCGGAATTTTTTGAACCAGTCATAGCTAAATCTAATAAATCTATCCTTAGGTGTTACTATGTTAGTTTTTATCTTTTGTTCCATTACTTCATCTAATAATTGATTCCACCTTTTACGATTGCAGTTAAGACCACTTCCATAATCTTCAATACATTGGTCTACGATAATACCTTTAGAGTTACAAAATTGTCATAAGAAAGTTACTTAATTTTGTAAATCATCATTTTGGTTTCTTGTAGACACTCTGGCATAAATGACAGTATGACGATTATCATTTTCTGTATTTATACCCTTAAACTGAAGATACTGGTCATATGTATAATAACGCCTATCAGTTGGAGTACGATTTGCTTTCAGAATTCCTTCCCTGTCCCAACATTGCAATGTTTTCACAAAGACACCTAATAACTCAGCAAAATCTTTTGGTTTGTAATTCGTGATATTCGATGTGTTCATAATGCCCTCCATGAGTACATTTGAATACTTTTAATCACCAATGTCAATGTTTTTAATTACTTAAATGTCCTCCTCTGGTTGTAAGTTATAATTTATCTTTTGTTTCAGGTCTGTCAAACCATCTTGAAAATCTGCAGCCGCAGTAGTTCTGTCTGTAAAGTCCAAACTTCTTTGACAGCTCTATGCTTCTCTGAAATCCGGCTTTTTTCTTGAAATCCATATCAAGAAAGCCTACGCCGTAGCTGTCTGCGATTTCCCTGCCTATCTGTGATATAAGGGGGTAGTTTTTGTGGGGGCTTACAGTCAGTGTGGTTGCAAAGAAATCATATCCTCCGCATTTGGCTCTGCGCGCTGTTTCCTCAAGTCTCAGTCTGAAGCACACTGTGCATCGCTCGCCGCCCTCCGGCTCATCTTCAAGACCTCTGACGCCGCACAGAAACATATCGGGTCTGTATGCGCCCTCGACAAGTCCTATCCTGTCGATAATAAATCTGCCTCCGCCGTTGAATTTCTCTATGACGGTCTTCTGGGCGTCAAGCCTCAGAGCATACTCCTCCGCCTCCGTAATGTTGGGGTTGTAAAAGAATACCGTAATATTGTAGTCCTCAAGCAGTCTCTCGATTACGGCCGTACTGCACGGACCGCAGCAGCTGTGAAGAAGCACCGAGGGTCTGCCGACTTTTAAATTCATATCCGAGCCACAGCCGCAGCAGCTTCCGGCTCCCATATTAACCTGTATTCCTGTTTCTGCAAATTTTTTCATTATTTCCCCTTAAAAATCGTCAGTAAATAAACATAGTCATTATAACATAGATGCGGTTTTAAAGGAATATTACCATAAAAAAAAATATTGCAGATATTGAAGAAAAAGCTCATTAAATGTATAATGTAAAAGACTTTGTGCATTTGCATGCTGCACAGGTCGGAAAATACACAACACAGCAAGGAGAAACAACATATGGGCAGACGTGACGGAAAATTTGTTAAAAATCTTGACCCCATGCATATAATCGTGCCTCTGCTTTATCCCAACAGATGCGATAACGAGGCCTACATATCCGAATGTATAGATTTAACAAACATCAACAGATATCTTGAAGAAAAAAACAGCGGCGATGACGAGTTTAAATATACGCTATTCCACGTTATAGTTACTGCATTAATGAAAACTATAAAGCTTCGCCCCAAGCTGAACTATTTTATCGCCAACAAGCGCATTTACGAGAGAAACGAAATAACCGCATCATTTGTAGTTAAGAAGAAATTCTCTGACAGGGGCGCGGAGGCTCTTGCCGTAATCAGAGGCGAGGATAAGGATAATCTGGACTCTGTTCACGAGAAGATAAGAGAGCAGGTTTACAGCTGCAGAAGCGACAAGCTTGACGGTTCTACAGAAAGTATGGACCTGATAAGCAAGCTTCCTTTCTGGCTCGTACGCTTTGTCGTATATGTCGTAAGAAAGCTTGACATACACGGGCATGTGCCTAAGGCATTTATTGAAAGCGACCCTTATTACTGCTCTGCGGTCCTTTCAAATCTTGGTTCCATAAAGCTCAAAAGCGGATATCATCATCTCACTAACTGGGGAACAAACTCTCTGTTTGTAATAGTGGGTGAGAAAAAAATACGCCCGTTTTTTAAAGATGACGGAAGCTATGATATGAAAGATTCCGTAGAACTGGGACTTACAATAGACGAACGTCTGGCAGACGGCTACTATTATTCAAAATCAATCAGACTGCTGAAGAAGCTTCTTGAAAATCCGCAGCTGCTTGAAACACCATTGGAAGAAGAGGTTGATTACTGATGAAAAAGGAAACATTTAAAGAACAGGTTATAGAAAAGATTACATTTCCGGTTCCCAAAACCGTAAAGACACCGTGGTTTGCCCACAGAGGCTCCATTCCGGCAACACTGGAATATGATGACTGCACAATGTACGAAAAGGTTGAAGCAATAGCAAGGAAATACCCGGGCAACATAGCCTTTGACTTTATGGGCAAGCACACAACCTACAAACAGATGCTTGATCAGATAAACAAATGCGCCCGCTCGCTCAAGACAATAGGCATACGCGAGGGCGACAAGATAACCATTGCAATGCCCAACTGTCCGCAGGCCATATACATGCTGTATGCCACAAATGCCATAGGTGCTATCGCCAATATGATACACCCTCTGTCTGCCGAAAAGGAAATAGAGCTTTATCTGCAGATGTCCGAAAGCGTTGTGGTTGTAACTTTAGACCAGTTCTACAACAAGTTTGAGGCAATCAGAGAAAATACAAAGATAGTAAATATAATTATCGCAAGAATAAAGGACGAGCTGAGCAAGCCTATCAAGACAGGATACATGCTTACAGAGGGGCGCAAGATTACTCCTATTCCAAAGGACGCCCCTGTAATTCAGTGGGACCAGTTCTCTAAGCTGGGCAAGGCGTGCTCGTGGAACTACAAGGTAAAGAGAAAGGCGCAGGACCCTGCCGTAATCCTCTATTCCGGAGGGACTACAGGCAAAACCAAGGGCATCGTGCTTTCAAACATCAATTTCAATGCTCTGAGCCAGCAGGTAATAGCTGCAAACCCTATGTTCAAACCGGGAGACAAGATGCTTGCCGCAATGCCGCTGTTTCACGGCTTCGGCCTCGGAGTATGCATACACACAATGCTCTCACAGGGCGGCAGATGTATACTGGTGCCGAGATTTACAGCCAAAAGCTACGCCAAACTGATAACCAAATACAAATGCAATTTCATAGCGGGAGTTCCTACTCTTTACGAGGCTCTGCTTCGCATACCGTCAATGGAAAAAGCCGATTTATCCTGTCTCAAGGGAGTATTCTCAGGCGGAGATTCGCTTTCTGTTGAGCTCAAGAAAAAATGCGACAGCTTCCTCTATAACCGCAACTCCATAGTGCAGATAAGGGAGGGCTACGGAACTACAGAATGTGTAACGGCTTCATGCCTGACACCTCCTACACTTCACAAGGAGGGCAGCATAGGCATACCGTTCCCTGACACCTACTACAAGATAGTGGAGCCTGATACTGACAGAGAGCTTCCTTTCGGAGAGGAGGGCGAGATAGTTATTGCCGGGCCGTCTGTTATGATGGAATACCTTGATATGCCGGAGGAAACAGCTCACACCCTCAGAAAGCACAGCGACGGACTCACATGGCTTTATACAGGCGATCTTGGCAAAATGGACAGTGACGGCTTTATCTATTTCAAAGGCAGAATAAAAAGAATGATTATTTCTTCGGGATATAACATATATCCGGCTCAGATGGAAAACATATTCGACGCTCACGAAAAGGTGCAGATGAGCTGCGTCATCGGAGTTCCCGACAGCTATAAAATGGAAAAGGTCAAGGTATTCGTAATGCTTAAAGAGGGCGTTCCTGCAAACGAGGAAACAAGAAGCGAGCTGTTTGATTACGCAAGGAAGCATGTTGCAAAATACGCTATGCCTTACGATATAGAGTTCCGCGAAAAGCTTCCGACAACCCTTGTCGGCAAAGTTGCCTACAGACAGCTTGAAGAAGAGGAGCTCAAAAAACTTCAGGGAGAGAACGCATAGGTGGCAAATAACTTCAATCAGAACAGAATGAATTCAATAGGCGCATATCTCAAAGAGTGTTTCGGTGAAAAAGTCATAAAGCTTTCTCTTGAGGGCGGCTTCACCTGCCCCAACAGGGACGGCTCCAAAGGCACAGGAGGCTGCACCTTCTGCGCTTCTGACGGCACCGGACACTTTGCGGGAACCATCAGTCAGCAGATAGACCTGCTGTCTGACAAATGGCCGGAAGCCTCGTATATAGCGTATTTTCAGAACCATACAAATACCTATGCTCCTGCAACAGAGCTCAGAGAAAAATATTACGACGCCCTCAATCACGACAAGGTTGTGGGGCTTGCCATAGCCACAAGGCCTGACTGCATTTCGGACGAGGTGCTTTCGCTGCTTGCAGAGCTCAATGAAAAAACATTTATGTGGGTAGAGCTGGGGTTACAGACCATACACGAAAAAACGGCATCTGAAATAAACAGGTGCTACCCTCTCAAAACCTTTGAGGATACGTTTGCAAGACTTAAAAACTTGGGGATACGGACAGTTGTTCATCTCATATTCGGACTTCCCGGAGAGAGTAAGGAAGATATGCTTGAGTCAGTCAGATATGTGTCGGCAATGAAGCCCTTTGGGATTAAGTTTCATATGCTCAATATCGTAAAGAATTCGACAATGGCAAAGACACATCATGACTATGTGCCGTTTGAGTCTATTGAGGAGTATGCCGACCTTGTTATAAAGGCGCTTGAGCTGGTGCCTGACGATATAACGGTGCACAGGCTCTCCGCCGATGCTCCAAGGCCCATACTCATCGCTCCCGAATGGAGCTACAAAAAAAGAACCATACTGAACACCATTCACAATGAAATGAGAAAACGTGATACATGGCAGGGAAAAAATGCAGGCTGTAAATAGCCTGCATCATAATCGGTATTCTTCCAGCAGAGCCTTTGCTCTGCTTTTTATCTGGGCTTCTATAAGCCTTAATCTCTTTGCCGGAAGGTTGTATCTTGAATGTTTTTTGAATTTGAAATCAAGAAGCTTTCGAAGTCCCGCCCTGTGCTTCTGAGTAAGAACAGCTCCCGCAGTCCCCAGAAAATCATCATATACACAGGGAAGAAGTGTTTCAGCATAGGCATCAAGGCTCTCCGCCGACTCAAGATCGTCGTTTCCCGCATAATTAAAAAGTGAGTTGCCGTGGTCAAACAATGGCGCAGGCGCTACAATCTCATTTGCCCTGTTATCAATGAGAAATCCGAAGTTTCCAAAGTGCCTGTCGGTGTTGCATATAAGCGCATCAAAAACAAGCATATCATTGAGAGCTTCTTCATATTCCGGTCCCAGATTTTTATAATATTCTTTTACTGCTGTCATGCCGCCTGAAGCTGCAAGGCTTCCTACAGGCATAAATGAATACTCTTTACTTGTAAACAGCTCACATACAGAACAAAGCTCGCCATTCCATTTTGACAGGCTGTAGCTTATCGTATTTATTCCAAGAGCCTTGCCTATCTGGGCTGCATAGAACTCGGAATACGGCTCATTTCCCGTATTGTAGCCGCCTTTTGTGCCGCCCTTGTAGAGTCTGATTTTACCGCCTGTTCTTCTCCAGCATTTAGGCAGCATACCGTTGGTTGTAAATTCCGGGCACGATGCCAGAGATGCACGCACACTGCTGCCGTAGCCTGTAAAAGCTATCAGCGCTAGAATTTTGCTGAAGCGGTTATCATACAGATTATATTCTTCAAAAGTTCCTTTAAAGCCTGCTTCTGTAATCCAGTAGCAGTCGTTTAATGACAGACCTTTGGACACCCTTATAATATTCATAGGTCTGTTTATCTGAAGACCGCACTTGCCGAGAAAGTTATGAACATATGCGCGGTTTTTAGGGATAGTCCTTCTTCTCAGCCATTTACTCAGACTGTCAGGCGACAGAGCAAGGTCAAGCGGCATAAGCTTTTGCTTCTCCTCATTTATCCAGACAATTTTAATGTCAGGGCTGCTGCTGTCTTCTGTTGCCGTAAACTGAAGAAGCGGCGTATTAAAATGTCTTAATTCATAAATCAACTCTGTACCTCCGACCATAAATCATATCTACCACAAGTATACCATTAATCCTTTATTTCAAAAACCGCTTTTTCATAGTCTGCGACATAGTATCTGATGTTTTTTCTGCCCTTTTGGATTATCCTGTGCCCCTCTGCTTCAAGCATCTGCTTCTGAGAATCGATGCCTCCCGGATATTTAGGATTAAGCTCGCCGCCCGCCTTGAGAGTTCTCCAGTATGGAGTCTTGTCCGTATCTCTCTGGTGGCTTGCCCATGCGGCAATTGATACAAATATACCGGCTGTAATTGGATCTGTGAAATCGGCATCGTTTGAACGCGCAAAGTATTCTCTGATGCCACCTATAGTAATAACCTTTCCGAAAGGAACTTTTTTCATTACCTCATCATAGGCTGCGGGAGGCGCAAAGTACATCCTGTTTCCTCCGTATTTCTGTATGGTTCTTTCATCTGTTACTATCTGTATCTTAGGCATATCCCTGCTGTCTGCAAGCATCGCGTTGAAGTCTTTTTTATCTTCCTTTGCCATAATGTCATCACTCCTTATATATACACGCAGTTTATATATTCACTGTCATGCCTATCCGGTATGCGCGCCCTGCCTTTTGAGAGTATGATGGATTTGTCTCCTGCATCATTTCTTATGACTCTGTAGGTTTCGCCCTTTCTGTCCGTAAGGCTTTTTCCCGGTATTATATGCTCGCTGACCATAAGCGGCAGGCTGCCCTCGCCTTTTTCAAAGCTTTCCAGCGAAAGCGCAGAGGCTGTAATTCCAAGGTCTTTAAGAAGTTTGTCGGTGTATCTGTTGTATACGTTAAGACCATATCCTCCGTATACTGTAATTCCTCTCGATACAAATTCCTCTACCCAGCACAGGTTTCCAATCATTATTCCGGATGTCTTAACTACATCACATATGCTGTCAATATTGCTTTCTATATATTCATCTTCTCTGCCTTTTGAAACATTGCTGATGTACGGTATTACCTGATATTTCTCACCGAATTTTTCATCTATGTTTTCTCTGTTTTTCATATAGCCTATAAGCGGGAGAAATATGCTGATTCTGCCGTCATACTGCTGCAGCAGCCGTGCAAATTCTCTGCTTTCGATATCTTTTATGTCTGTTACATATATGCCGGTCATCTCTGTTTTTTCACCCGCAGGAAGCTCCGGCATTGAGATTTCCCGCTTTGCCCTGCCTCTGCTTTTGATTTCCTCAAGTGCTTCGAGAGCCTGTCTTCTCATTGCATTAATTGCAGAAACCGGCACTGAAATGCCGCCGTCAATACGACACTGTATTTCGGCTGCTTCAAAAGGGGTGTTTCCTGTTTTGCCAAGCTGTTTTCTGACCGTTTCCTCGTCAAGCGGTCTGTTTACGGCTTTTTCGCATACGGCATCTCCTGTGATTTCAGCCTTAAAATCGCCGTCTTCTGCAACCAGCTTCGGATAGCTGCCGTACTCAGCAGTGAAAGTAAATCTCACAGGCGCTTTTTTAATATACCGTCCCTCTTCAAAGGTTTTGCGAAGTACTTTGAGCTGAACGCTGCTGCTGGTTCTGTAAACATCTGCCCCCCTGCTTACATATCCTTTAAAATCTCCGATATCAAGCTTGCCTCTGCCTGCTTCTTTAATATATGTGACTATATTTCCGGTAATGTTTTTATCGTGGATTTCAATGCCGTCACCGTTTGATATATCCTCATTTGTCTTTATCCTGACTATCTGTCCGTTCTTTTCAAGAACCCTGCCTATATAGACTCCCCTGTGTTTAGGAATATCTCCCGAAAGAAAATCCCTGCCCGGGTTTTTATCAAGATAGCCTTGTGTAAATCCGCCTCTGTTAAATATCTGCTCAAGAGCTCTGCGGTCAGCCTCATCTACGGCTATGCCTCCTGTTTCATAGTACATATTGAGATATTTCCTGTATACAGATGTTACCTGCGCAACATACTCTGCGGATTTCATTCTGCCCTCTACCTTAAAGGAGCTGACTCCTGCCTCTGCAAATTCACCCAGCCTGTCAACAGTGCACATATCCTTAGGACTCAGATGATAGCCCTCTCTGCCGTCAAGGCTGTAAGCAAGTCTGCATGGCTGGGCGCAAAGTCCTCTATTGCCGCTTCTGCCGCCTATTGTTCTGCTCATCTGGCACTGCCCCGAATAGCAGAAGCACATAGCCCCGTGAACAAATATCTCTATGTCTGTGCCAGTTGCTGTCGCCTGCCTTATTTCCTCAAGTGACAGCTCTCTTGCCGGCACCACTCTCTCATATCCAAGCTCTGCGGCTTTTTTAATTCCTCTGACATTATATATGCTTGCCTGCGTTGAAAGGTGCAGCGGGAAGTCCGGCAGAGCCGCTCTGACAATGCTGCCAAAGCCCAGATCCTGTATTATAAGGGCGTCTGCGCCCATTTCATAAAGCTGCCCGGCATATTCAAGCCCTGCTTCAAGTTCCTCGTCTTTAAACAGAGTATTGACCGTAATATATACCTTAACATTTCTGATGTGAGCATATTCTATGCCCTGCTTCATCTCCTCTGCTGTAAAGTTGTCTGCATTTATGCGGGCATTGAAGCTGTGTCCGCCCATATATACCGCGTCTGCGCCGTTTTCGACTGCTGCAATAAGCTGCTTCATACCTCCTGCCGGGGCAAGAAGCTCACATTTTGTTTTCATTTCGGGCTCCTCTTGTAAATATTTCTTCTTTGTAAGTACATACTAACAATTATATAGGGAGGCTGCTGTTATGTCAAAACTAAAGGAAATTATAAAAGATGAAAATTTCATAAGGCTCACCATTTTTGTATCCTTTAATGCTCTGCTCCTGTATATTCTGTTTTTTGCCGTAAAGAACATAGGGAAAGCCGCCTCCCTGCTTCTTACCGCTCTGTCTGCGCTGCTGCACGCCCTGACGCCTGTAATTATAGGGATTGTGCTTGCATATATACTGGCGCCGCTTGTTGAATGGGTTTCCTCATATATTCATTTTTCCTCTTCCGACGATATTATCACCGATGAAAAGCTGCGAAAAAGAGAAAGGTATCTTGGTACGGCAATTTCATTCATACTCATTACCGCCGCTTTGTCCGCTGTTGTTTTCGGGCTTGTGTTTCTTATTTCCGGCAGCATCAGAAGTATGGATATAAACGCTGTGATAGCCCGGCTTGATGAGAAACTGAAGCTGTGGATTGATTTTCTGCCGGGAAACTTTATTTATGACAACTGGATAAGGTTTTATTCAAAAGCGGAAAATATGCTTTCAGATATTGATGCTGCTTCGCTTACAAGGGGCTTTCTCGATGCGTTTCTCGGAGTTATAGCCTCTGTCTACCTGCTTGCCGACAGGAATTTTTTCATACGCCTGTGCCGCAAGCTGCTTCATATAACTCTGCCTCAGCGGGCCTGCGCCGTAACTTTAGACATACTGCACGAAATAAACGGTATTATTTCAAGTTTTTTGAGAGGCATATTTATCGACAGCCTGCTGGTGGCTCTGCTTTCGGCCGCCGCGCTTTCTGTTGCAGGCATTGACTTTGCGGTATTTATAGGTCTGCTTGCAGGCGTATTCAATGTAATTCCGTATTTCGGGCCGCTGCTGGGTATGATACCCGCATTTATCTCCGGTATTGTTTCGGGGGATATTATGAAAGGCATACTCGCCGTTATAATACTGTTTGCGGTGCAGCAGCTTGACTCCAACTTCATATATCCAAAGGTAGTGGGAAAATCAACGGGATTAAAGCCCCTGTTTGTCCTTGCGGCTGTCTCCGCGGGAGGATATTTTGCGGGCATTGCCGGCATGATACTTTCTGTCCCCGCAGCGGGAATAATCAGTCTGTTTGTTACAAGATGGGCAATAAAAAAAGAAAAGCCTGCCGGGAAAGCAGACTCCTCGTAAAAATCTGTTGTGTTATGAATTAAGCCATTTGACCATGCCTGCGCCCATTGTATCGTTAGGTCTTGCCGTAAAGCCGAACTTTGCATAAAAGCCTTCATTTCCCGATGTGGCCATAAGGTTTATCATAATGCAGCTTCCGTCCTTTGCACGCTCTTCAAACCATTTGTTTATCTCTGTAAGCATATGCCTGCCTATGCCTGATTTCTGATATTCGGGCAGCACCATTACATCGGCTATAAGATACATATATCCGCCATCGCCGATAATCCTTGCTGTTCCTATGGCTTTGTCTCCGTCATAGGCTGCAATAACATACTCTGAATTATCAAGTCCTCTCTGCGCCTGCTCCAGGTCAAGCATCTTCCAGCCCACCGCTCCTCTCATTTCGTTGTATTCCTTTACATCTATCTGATTGCTGTATGTTATCATAATTTCCTCCGTTTACTGCCTGCAATTCATATGCTTTATTTACTGCTCATTGAGCCTTAAGTCCAATAGTAATTCTTCCAATATCAATTATATGTTTCAAAAGTATGTGTGTCAATGCCCGCATTTACAGAAAAAAAGCAGGTGATTTCCTGCCTTTTCTCCGTTTTAACGTCGTTTTAATATATATATTAAGGAGTTGGTTTGCGAGAACCGGGGCTCTGAATATCAAAGCCCCGCCCCGTCTAAGGATCATGCGCTCGTCATAGTATAACGAGGAAATGTGAATTGCATATCTATTCAAGCCTGTACGCTTCTTCGTGATGAAGTGCGTGGTCAAGCCCTTCAAGCTCTTCCTGTTCACTTACCCTTACAGGGGTGAACTTATTTATTACCTTAAGTATCACGAAGGTAACCGAAAATGCGTATGCGCCTGCAAATGCCGTTGCTCCCAGCTGAATGAAAAACTGCGAAACGTTTCCCTCAACAAGTCCGCTGACGCCGTTTACCTCCGATACTGCAAACACGCCTATCATTACTGCGCCAAGCATGCCGCCTACACCATGAACGCCCCATACATCAAGAGCATCGTCCCAGTCCAGTTTTTTTCTGAGAAGCACTGCGAAATAGCATATCACGCCTGCCATAATACCCAGTATAAACGCTCCCCACGGTTTGATGTAGCCTGCCGCCGGAGTTATGGTAGCAAGTCCTGCAACCGCTCCCGTAAGCGCGCCTACAAAGCTTGGACTCTTATCTCTTATCCACGAGATTACAAGCCATGTAACCATAGCCACAGAGGCTGTAATATCAGTGTTTACAAATGCAGTGGAAGCAAGTCCCGTAGCCCCCATAGCTCCGCCTGCGTTGAAACCGAACCAGCCAAACCACAGAAGTCCTGTGCCAAGCGCTACATAGGTTATGTTGTGAGGCTCCACTGCCGAAGCACTCATATCCTTTCTCTTGCCTACTACAAATACTGATGCCAGCGCTGCAAGTCCCGCGCTTGCGTGAACTACAATACCGCCTGCAAAGTCAGCAGCGCCAAGCTGTGCCAGGAAGCCGTCTCCCCATACCCAGTGAGCAAGAGGTACATATACCAGCAGGCTCCATATTACAAGGAATATCAGGTAACTCTTGAAGTTTACCCTGTCTGCAAACGCCCCGGTTATAAGGGCGGGAGTAATAATCGCAAACATCTGCTGATAACTGAAAAATGTAAGAAACGGTACGGTATCTCCGTATACGGCATCGGGCTCCATTCCCACACAGTCGAGAAAAGCATATTTAAGGCTTCCTATAATACCGTGAATATCAGGTCCGAATGCCAGTGAGAAACCTATAACAAACCATATGATAGTAACAACGCCCATTGATATGAACGACTGCATCATTATTGTTATAACGTTTTTACGTCCTACAAGTCCGCCGTAGAAAAATGCAAGACCCGGAGTCATCAGACATACTAACGCTGCACAAATTATTACAAAAGAAGTATTACCAGTATCTATCATATTTCTCACTTCCTTTCTAACTAAAGTATAGAAAAAAAGAGCCTTATTGAAAATACAATAAAACCCTTAATCTTACGGGGAAAATCCCTTAAACTTCAATTATATGATTTCTGACCGCATAAAGCACCAGCTCCGTCACATTCTTAAAATTATGCTTGCGCATAATATTTGCCCTGTGGGTTTCCACCGTCTTTACCGAAATAGAAAGAAAATCCGCAATTTCCCTGTTGCTGTAGCCCTCCGCAAGAAGCTTTAATATTTCTCTTTCTCTGCCCGAAAGCTCTCTGCTCTGTCTTTCGTTTTCGAGAAATCCCGAAAGCAGCATCGGTGAAAGCACAGAGGATATGTAGATTTTGCCGTTCATAACGGTGCGGATTGCCTGCACCAGCTCTTCAAAGGCGTTCTCCTTGAGCACATAGCCTGAGGCTCCCGTATTGAACGCCTCTGCAACCATTTCCTCATTTTTGTGCATAGTCAGAAATATCACTCTGATATTTTTAAACTCAGACAGGATTTCCTTTGCAGCCTCAAAGCCTCCCTTGCGGGGCATTGATATATCCATAAGCACTATATCGGTTTCGCCTCTGATATCATATATGCTGCGGCAAAGCTGGATGCCGTCTGCCGCCTGTCCCGTTATTTCAAAGTCCTCTTCCTGTGAGAGCAGCATAATCAGCGACTCTCTGAGCATCTTATGATCATCGGCAAGAAAAATCCTGATTTTTTCGTTCATCGCAAGGCACCTCCGCAACTACTCTTGTTCCCTCTCCAACTGTACTGTATATAGTAAACCTGCCGCCCAGCATTCTGATACGGTCACCCATGGACGGTATACCCATACCAAACTGCTTATCACTGACGTGAAAGCCTTTGCCGTTATCCTTTATTTCAAATATGCACCGGCTGCCCTCATACTTAATATCAATATCTATATCCGAAGCATTACCGTGCTTTACGGCATTGCTGCATGCCTCCTGAACAACTCTGTAGATATTGAGAGCTGCCGTATCTTCAAATGCAGGCATATCTCCTGCCGCAAAAACTCTGCATGTAACGCCCTCTATTCTGTTTATACCCTCTGCCATAGCCCTGAGAGCGCTTTCCAGCCCCTGCTCGAGTCTGGGCGGGTTAAGGCTGTTTAATACAGCTCTCATTTCCTGTATGGTTTCATCTGCCATATGTATGGCATTGTCTATGATTTCTTCATTGTGCTGTCTGCCTCTGGCAATTCCCAGCGTCACTTTGAGGGCTGCAAGGGATTGTCCCACTCCGTCATGAAGCTCTCGCCGTATTTTGTCCTTTTCCTGCTCCTCCGTTACGGCAAGCAGTCTGGCCTGCTTGCGCAGAAGCCTGTTTTTTTCGTTTATCTGTGTTTCGTAGCCTGATTTCTCCATATATTTTTCCCATGAATATATGTCCTCAAATTCCGTAATGTTAAGGCCCTTTTCTTCGGCTTCAGGCGACACTCTGATGCCTCCTGCCCTGTCTATAATGCGGAACATAATATACGCTATGCCGAAAGCCCATATGAAGTTTACCAAAATGCCAAGACACTGTATTCCAAGCTGCTCTATTCTGCTGCCCGCCTCTATAAAATGCTGCTCCATAAAAAGCGGCATAAGCAGAAGCCCCGAAACGGCGCCCGCCGCATGAACAGGTACAGCATCTACCGCATCATCAATTCCGAGCTTTATCAGCAGATAGTGGACTGCCGCTACAAACACTCCCGTTATGAATGTAAGCGCCGCAGCTCCCGCAGGACTGCAATAGTACGAACAGGCCGTTGCAGCCACAAGGCCTCCGAGAATTCCGTCAAATATGAATACCAGATAATTGCCTTTTTTACCTGCAATAATATGATATGCCAGCGCTCCCGCCATACCGCAGGCTGCGCCCAGAGTCATATTGAGCACCATAAGTCCCGCTCTTGACGAAAGCTCTGTCAGGCTGCCGCCGTTAAAGCCAAGCCAGCCAAACCACAGAATAAAAACTCCAAGAACCGCAAAAGGTATATTTGACCTGGCAGGTCCCGTATCCTTTCGCCTGCCGGCTGTGATTATTCCGGCAAGGGCTATAAAGCCTCCTGTAAGATGAACAACCGAGGCTCCCGCAAAGTCCATAAAACCCAGCTTCTCAAGCCATCCGGAAGTTCCCGTAACCATACTGCCCCATGCCCAGTGACCGAATACCGGGTATATTACCACTGCGCTTACGGCAGCTCCTGCAAGAAGCGCCGAAAGTCTGCTTCGTTCAGACATGGCACCGCCGAAAATAGTTATAGAGGCTGCTGCAAACATAGTCTGCATAAACGCATAGCTGTATGCGGCATCGCCTGCCGCATCAAGTCCCGAAAGTCCGATAAAGCCTGTGCCTATCAGTCCGTGAAAGGACTCTCCGAACATAAATCCGAAGCCGAATATGCAGTAAAGCACTGTCACAATCATAAAGGTAAGCAGGTTTTCTATTGCCACCGATATTATATTTTTGCTGCGGATAAATCCAACCTCATAACAGGTAAAGCCTGCCTGCATGAAGAATATAAAGGCTCCGCACATAAGTATCCACGAAATGCTCATATTCATAATAATTCTCCATATCAATGCATAGATTATATACCCTATCGCCTGTTGTTTGCAAGACTTCTCTTAAATACAAACAAGCCTGCTGAATTGAAATACTCAATACAGCAGACCCATTTGTTCAGTTATCGTTACACTATTGAAAATTTCATCATATCGCTATCATCATATCGCTATATGACATACGGCACAAATCCGCCCTCATCAAGCAGCCATATTCTATCAAAGCCGCACTGCTTTGCAAGGTATACAGCCTCCTCATAGCCGCAGGCAATGCCGGAAGTATCGTGAGCATCACTTGTCACCGTAATTCTTCCCTCAAGCTTCCTCAGTTCATACAGCAGATTTTCAGGCGGATAAGGCACGGTTCTATAGCCCCTGCTTATAGCCCCCGTATTTATTTCAAATATCATATTAGCTGCTGCAAGCTTTCGCATAGCGAAAAGCGACGCGTCCATATAGTCCGCTTCTCTGAATATGTCCCCTTTTTCGTTAAACTTTGATATTAAATCGAAATGCCCAACTATATCGGCATTTTTAATCCTGCCGACCTCTTCAAAATACGCCTCAGCCACAGCCTTGGAATTTCCCTCAAAGTGCTTGTCAATTGCCGCCTCAAGTATCTGCCTGCTTTCATCAAGACTTATATATTCTCCTCCGGCATACAGATTGTGAACAGAGCCTATGATATAGTCATAGCTGTAATCGGTAATTTCAGAGTACAAATCAAGCTCAAGCCCCTCATATATTCTGATTTCAGGATACAGCTTTCTGAGCCTTTTTATCTCCCTGTGATACTGCTTCTCCGCTTCCGGAGACATAGTCCAGTCAGCGCCGAAAGGAAGCCAGCTGTGCCCCGAAAACCCCATGGACTCAAGGCCCGCCTCTATTCCTGCGCGCACCATTTCCTCCATAGTGTTCCTGCCGTCATCGAGGACAGTATGAATGTGAAGGCTCTGTTTCATCATTTTATCATTTTCTCCTGCTTTACCTTGGTGTCTATGACATGTCTTGATGCCATTTCCTTTTGAATATCATCTACAGTAATATTCATCTGGCACATCAGCACCATTACGTGATACATTAAATCCCCTATTTCATAAACCGTATTGTCTTTGTCATTATCCTTTGCCGAAATGATGACCTCTGTGGACTCCTCGCCCACCTTTTTTAAAATCTTGTCAAGCCCCTTTTCAAACAGGTATGTGGTATATGAGCCCTCTTTGGGATTTTCCCTGCGACCCTTTATCATATCCATAAGTCCCTCATATGAAAACGGTACTTTTTCCTCGTCTTTAAACAGCGGATATTCAAAGCAGGAGTCTGTACCCAGATGACAGGCAGGCCCGTCCTTTAATACCTCAATTACAAGAGCATCCCTGTCGCAGTCTGCCGTAATCGACACTATGTGCTGATAGTTCCCCGAGGTTTCACCCTTAAGCCAAAGCTCCTCTCTTGATCTGCTGTAAAAGCAGGTCAGCTTTTTTTCCATTGAAATCTCAAGACTTTCCCTGTTCATATATGCAAGTGTCAGCACTTTTTTAGTAACCGCATCTGTCACAACGGCAGGTATAAGGCCGTTTTTGTCAAATTTA
>ERZ857965.619-NODE-619-length-48071-cov-10.865503_pt1 | contig 48071 bp, 48 predicted proteins | sample MGYA00519758_ERZ857965 | MGnify/ENA primary metagenome ERZ857965 (study PRJEB31778, sample SAMEA3449381) | human gut metagenome | biome: human gut; feature: human-associated habitat; material: faeces | place: United Kingdom | collected 2010/2012 ... | reverse complement strand
TATATCTTTATTTAATATGTTGTAAAGATACCCCCCCCCCGAACGAATGTTTGCTGTTTTGGTTGTGTTCTTTTTTCATAGTTTTACATCCTCCTTAGTATTATTTATATATTAATTTTATAACAAATTTGTTATTTATTCAAGGAGTAATTTGTTTTTATTGTTTTAAATATGTTAATAGATTTTCTAAAATGGTTTTGTCTTCTACTTCGTTTATGGCAAAACAGTTTTTTCCTAGATCTTTAAATGATGCTCCGGAATGATATAATATTTTTTTATCTATTATTATAAATCTATCATGGAGATTATCTTTTTTGATTATTGTTAGGTTATTATACTGAGTTTGATATTTTTTTATTAGTTCTTCGTTTGTATTTTTTGTATAAAGTGTTATTTGTTTGTTTGTTTTTGTTAGGATATCTAGTAGTTTTTTGTCTGCATAGTTATCTATTATGATTATTTCTTGTTTTGATTTATTTATTATGTCTAATAGTAGTGAATATGCATCATATATTTGTCCTTTGAAGAATATATGGTTTTTTACTGTATTATCTAGTTTGTCTAGTATTTTATTTATTTTGGTATCATGTTCTAAAACTAAATTATTTATGTATGTCTGTTCTATTAAATTTGTTTTTATATATTTTCTCATATTTACAAAAGCACGTATTATGTTTACACTTACTTTATTTGCTATTTCTGTTTTTAGTACTGAACTTAACATTGCTACTCCTAATTCCGTAAAAACGTGTGGGGTGTTTCTTCTTCCTCCATAACTATTTAAACTTGAGGTAACAAATTGTGACTTCAAGTTGGTATATTCTTGTTCTGTTAGCATAAAATAAAAATCTTCTGGAAATTTTTCTATATTTCGCTTTACTGCTTGATTTATTTCTTTTGTACCGTTAGTACAGTTGTATAGTTTTGCTAAATCACTATCTAACATGACTTGTTTTCCTCTTATTTCGTAGATTAAGTCTTCTATATTTATTTGGTTTGTTAGGGTTATATTATTCATTCGTTTTCTCCTTTTTAACTATACTATATACTAATTGGTTTTTATTGTAAAACTGGTAATTTTTTATTTTGTATAAGAAAAGATATAAGAATTTTTAATGTTTTCTTATATCAATTTTTGTTTTTACTTTGTTTATTTGTTTTGAAATGTTATAAAGTAATAAATTTGTTTTTTTACATGTCTTTTAATGTTAAAGCAACTTTCTTTTTGTCTTTATTTATTTCTAATACTTTACATTTTATTATATCTCCTACTGAAAGGATATCACTTGGATGTTTTACATAATTATTACTTAAATTTGATATATGTATTAAACCATCATTTTTTAAACCTATATCTACGAAGGCTCCAAAGTCTACTACATTTCTTACTGTTCCTTCTAGTATCATTCCTTCTTTTAGATTATCTATTGTAAGAATATCACTTTTAAGGGTTGGTTTTATAAGTTCATCTCTAGGATCTAGTAATGGTTTTTCTAATGATTTTATTATATCCTCTAAAGTATACATATCTATATTTAATTCTTTTTGTAATTCTTCTTTATCTACTTTTTGTAATTTTTCTTTTAATGTGTCTGTACCTAGTTCATTTAAATTTGAATTTATTATTTCTAACAACTTATATGTTTTTTCATAACTTTCTGGATGGATACTAGTTTTGTCAAGAGGGTTTTCTCCGTCATTTATTCTTATAAAACCTATAGCTTGTTCATATACTTTGTCTGATAATTTTGTGCTTTTTTTAAGTTCTTCTCTGGTTTTGTATTTTCCTTTTTCTTCTCTTAATTTTATTATTTTATCTATTGTTTTTGAAGTTAAACCTGAAATATGAGATAAAATTGCTTTAGATGCTGTATTTATATTTACTCCGACACTATTTACTACACTATCTACAACAAAATCTAAGGCTTCAGTTAATTCTTTTTGTTTTACATCGTGTTGATATAGCCCTACTCCAATTGACTTAGGATCTATTTTTACAAGTTCTGATAAGGGATCTTGTAATCTTCTTCCTATTGATATAGCACTTCTTTCTGAAACATTTAACTTAGGAAATTCTTTTATTGCTAAGTCAGATGCTGAATAAACACTTGCTCCGGCTTCGTTTACAATAATATACTTTGTATTTGTTCCTTTAATTAGGTCTGCGACGAAGGCTTCACTTTCTCTAGATGCTGTTCCATTTCCAATTGCTATTACCTCTATATGATATTTGTTTATTAAATCTTGAACATGTTTTTTACTTTTTTCTTTTTCATTTTGAGGTTCATGTGGATAAATTACGCTTATGTCTAATACTGTTCCTGTTTTATCTAAGACTGCTAGTTTACATCCTGTTCTAAAGGCTGGATCAAATCCTAATACTGTAATTTCTTTCATTGGTGGAGAAAGTAATAAGCTTTTTAGGTTGCTTGAAAAATTTTCTATTGAGACTTCACTAGCATTATCTGTTAATTCACTTCTTATTTCTCTTTCTACTGATGGTAAAATTAATCTTTTTAAACTGTCTTTTATAGCATTTATTACTAAACTACAAACTAATGAATCTTTGTTTTTAATTATTTTCTTTTGCAAGTAATCTTCGATTTTGTCTTGATCAAAATTTATTTTTACATTTAGTATTCCTTCTTTTTCTCCTCTGTTTAAGGCTAAAATTCTGTGAGGTTTTACATGTTTTATTTGTTCTTCATATTCGTAATACATTTCATATGTTTTATTTTCGTCTTCGACTTCTTTTCCTTTTTTAATTTTACTTTTTATTGTTCCATTTTTTACAATATAGTTTCTGATATATTTTCTATAGTTCGCATTGTCAGAAATGTATTCAGAAATTATATATGATGCTCCTTCTAGTTTTTTTTCTGTGCTTTCCACTTTACATTTATAAGTTTTTGCTATATCTTCTGGGGCTTTATTAAGTGGAAAAGAAAGTATTATTTTAGCTAGTCCTTCTAAACCATCTGCGATTGCTATTGTTGCTTTTGTTTTTTTCTTTTCTTTATATGGACGATATAAGTCTTCTATTTCTATTAGTTTTGTAGCACTCAAAATTTTTTGTTTTAATTCATCAGTCATCATATCTTTTTCTTCAATTAATCTGATAACATCTTCTTTTCTTTTTAAAAGATTTATTTGATATTGATAAACTGTTTCTATTTTTTTTATTTTTGTTTCATCTAGTCCATTAGTAGCTTCTTTTCTATATCTTGCTATAAATGGAATAGTATTTCCTTCTTCTAGTAGTTTTAAAGTATTTAATATTTGTTTTTCTGTTATGTTTTCTTCAAGTGCTATTTGTTTTACTATTGCCTCATTCATTTTATATTTAATCAATCTTAATATTTATATTTATTTTGAGATTGATTCTCCTTTCTTTTTATTTTTTGTTACATTTTTTATTATAGAATAAAATAAGAAAAAAACCAACTTTTTTGAATTGGTTTTACACTTAATTATTTTTCTTTAACAGTTTTTTCAGTTCCATCTAAAAGAGTTAATTTATAAGTTAGAGATCTACAGTTTTCCCAGCCACCTTTACAAGATACTTTTAAATCTTTTACTTTGTAATCCTTTAGAACTTGTTCACTTTTCATTTGAGGTTCTCCCATAAAGTTATATCTTGTTACCGAACCATTTTTATATATTACATAAATAAATTGTTGAGGATCTGATGTATAAAAATTGTTTGTTGTTATTATTTTATTAATATCTCTTTCTTTAATATTTAATTTTTTGACTTTGTAACAATCTGTACTTTTAGTTTTATCGGCTGATAAAACAAGACTTTCTATATTGCAATTATTGTCTTCATCAAGTGCTTCTTTAAATACTGCTATATAAATTTCTCCATTATTAGAGTATTCAGTATGATCATATCCATATGAATATACATTTATACCATTTGAGTTTTGAGTGTTTTCTGAAGCATTTTCCAGTTGATCTTTTTCTAAAGCTTTTATTTTCTCATTTGCTTCCTTCTTTTCCCTATTTGCTATTTCTAAATTATCTCTAGTTTCTTCTAAATCATTTTTTGTATTTTTATCTAATACTAATTTATCATATGTTGTATAAGCACCTAGAGCTACCAAAAGAACAATTAATATTACTATTGCAATTGTTTTTCCCTTTTTATTTTTTGTTTCTTCCATTTTTATTTTCCTTTCTTTTTATTGTTATCTTACTTTTTTTATTTTATAGCATTTTTTGTTAATGAATAGCAACCAAGTCTACCGCTCCCTGCTTCGTCATAATTTACTTTTAATTTTTTATCTATTTCTCTTTTTATATTTTGTCCATCTGTTGTTAAGCTATATAAGACTATTTTTCCAGAATCACAATCTCCTTGATAAAATTTATAAGATTTTCCATCAAATTCTGCGTCTTCTACTATATTTATTTCTTTGTTACAATTTTTATCATAGCATAATTGTTGTCCACTTATTTTTATTACTTGTTCACTACCTATTTTTTCACTATTGTTATATAGGGTTAGTATATATCCTGAGCTTCCTTCTGGAGAATTACTTTCTCTTAAGAAACCTAAATATTTACCTTGGAACACAAATAATTTTCCATTATATTTAGAGTTTAAATCTTCTTTATCATTAGTTACTAAAGTTCCACCTTCTAAGGTATCTATTAGTTTGTTATCAATATACAAATAATAAGTAACTTTATAGTATTTATTGTACTCATCAATATTTTCATCATTTAGAGTATATTTTACTTTTATATTATGGTTTTTGTTGTTATAGGCTACTTGAATTTCTTTAATGCATGAATCATTTTCCATTACACATGATGTTCCATTTAAATCAAAGGTATTTCCTTCGACTAATATTGTTTGATCTGTTTTATTATTTATTTTTGTTTGTACTTTCATTTCATTATTTGTTTTTTCATATATTATGTATCCGATCGCTACTGCTAATAAAATTACTAGAATTATTATGATAACGATTGGTCCTTTTGATTTTTGATTATTTTTCACTATTACTTCCTCCTTTTATTTTAATATATCACACTTATTAGTGGTTAGCTTACTTTTTGAATATCTTTTTTATATTTGACGTAAAATCTTTATCTTCATATGATTACTTTTTTATTTGTTAAATCGGAGTAATTTTTAGAGTAATAAAAAAAGAAACCCTTATAGAATAAGGATTTTATAAACTATATTGGTAGCGACGGAGGGGATTGAACCCCCGACCTTCCGGGTATGAACCGGACGCTCTAGCCAGCTGAGCTACATCGCCAGAAAAATATAGACATTGTAATCATACCATAGCTTGATAATGTTTTCAAGTATTTTTGTAATATTTTTCTATTTTCGTATTTTTTGTTTTAAAATTCATTTGGATATTTATGTTTTATATCATTATATAGTATTGTTATTATTGGTTCTCCCATTTTTAAACATTTTTCATATAAATCCATACGATTTGTTTTTTCACTAAATTTTTTGATAATATTTAGTTTTTCTTCTTTTTCTTGTTTTAATTCTTCTTCAGATTTGTTTTCTAATTCTTCTAGTTTTTCATCTATTTCTTTTATAAGATCGTCAGCCTTAAATTTATTATTCATTATTATCTTCTCCTCACTATAAATTATAGAGATTTTTTTATAATTTGTCAATTTTATTGATAGCTTTTTCCTAATGCTTTTTCTCTAACACTCATCTTTTCTTTACAATTATTTTTTCTTTCCTTCATAATATCTATTATTACCCCTTTAGATATAGAATTTGTTGGATGAGTCATGCTATAATCATTACTTTTTAAATATTTTACAGTTGTGTTATATGCAGATTGTGCTGTTTTATCATCTGTTAATTCAAGTGTTGCTTTTAAAATACTTTTCAATTTTGTTATTAATAAATATACTGCGATTTCATCATAATAATAGTCTGGAGTATTCGCTATTGTTATTATCATTTTTTCTATTTGTCTTTCTAAGATATCTTCTTTATTTTTTTCTATATCACTTTCCGCTACTCCTAGGAAAAATGATAGATTGCTATTTGATAATATTTCTGGTTTTTCTATTTCAAAGTTTGTAAAAAAGAATCTATCTTCTAATGAATAGTTTTTTATATCTTCGTATTTTGTTTTTATTAGAAAGTTTCTTTGCTTTGGTTTTTGATACATTATCATGTTTTCTAAATGATATAATGCAAGTAATTTTTGTTCTTTTATAAGAATTTTTGATAAATTATTTTTTAATGCTACTTCATTTCTTATAGTTTTGTATATGTCATCTGACTCAATATATCCTAAATTATAAAATATATTCATATCATCTTGAGTGTAATCTTCTTCTATTTCTTGTTTACATTCATAATCTTTTTTTATTTCTTCTAATCTGTTTTTCATTCTAGTTGGTATTTTGATATTTTCTTGTTCTGTTTTATTTAAAATATTTATATAATTTTCTTCAGTTGCTATTTCTTCGCTATAATAATCTAATTCTAGAGATATTAATTCTTTTAATCTGTTTACTTCACTTTGATAAGCTTTTGTATTTTTTTTGTTGCTTATTTCTAAGTTTTCTAAATTTTTATATGTTAATTCTATTCTTTCTGATACATTTGTTAATCTTTTAAATATAATTTGTTCTTTTTCCGATAATTTTTGCATAATACCTCTCCTTTTGTTTTTGTATTTTAACATAAAGGTACTATTTAGTCAAAAAAATGAAGAACTGTTAATGAATTATTTTCATAACAAATCAAGAACTTTCCTACAAAATTAAAAAAAATAAGCCCTCATAATATGACTTATTACTTTTCTTCTTTTTTGCTTTTTTTTGTCTTTTTAGTTTCAACTACTTCTTCGTTTTCATTTTTTACTACTTGTGTATTTTTGTAATATCCACATTCTTTACAAACTCTATGTGATTTAATAGTTGCACCACAATTTGGACAAACAGTTGTACTTTTTGCTGTTAAAGCCATGTGTGCTCTACGAGTTCTTTGACTAGTTTTTGAAACTTTTCTTGCAGGAACTGCCATATTATCACTCCTTTTTCATTTGACTTACTTAAGTCGTTGCTTTATAAAGTATACACTATATTTAATAAAAATACAAGAATATTTTTGCATTTTACTTGATTTGACTTAAAAAATCTTTTGATTTTAGGTATAAACCAGTGTATTTTGTATAATAATCCTCTAAAAACTTATTTATTTCTCTTTTATTTTTGTCTATAATATTTAATTCTTTTATTTTTGCTATGTCTACGAAATCAAACATTCTTAATAGTTTTAGTGTTTTTTCGTCTGTTATATATTCGTTTGTATAGCAATTTTTACATATATACCCTCCGGCATCACTATTTACTGTTATTATATCTTTGGTACTTCCACATATATTGCATCTATCTAATACTGGTTTTACCCCTAAATATGATAAATATTTTAATTCTGCAATATTGGTTATAATTTCTGAATTAAAATTATCATTTATTTTTAATAAAGAAGCTTCTAAAATATTAAATATTTCTTTGCTATCGTTTTGTTTCATTACTTGTTTTGCTAAATCTACTAAGTAGGCTCCATAACCTATTTTTTTTATATCTGTTTTGATGTTTTTTAAATCATTTATTATGTCTACTTCTATTAAAGTTGATAATGTGTTTTCTTTATAGTTTATATAAAAATAACCATATGTCAATTTACCTGAGGAGCTTCTTAGCTTTGATTTGTAATTTCTACATCCTTTTGATATAACACTAATAAGTCCTTTTTCTTGGGTTATTATATTTAATATTTTACTTGATTCACTATAATTTGTATCATTTATTACTATTCCCTTGACTTTTATTGTTTGCACTTTCTTCCACGTTCTCCATTTCTTTAAACATTATATAATATTTAATATCTCCTGTTAGTTTAAACAAATCCCATATTTTATTTTTCATTTTTATCACCTATTTATATAGTGATACATTTTTATAAATCTTTTTCAGTTATTTTTAAAAAATCGAAAATTTCCTCTTTATTTTTCCAATTTTCTATAGTTTTTACATATATTTCTAGATAAACTTTCATATTTAAATATTCTTCTATATCTTTTCTAGCTAGCATACCTATTTTCTTTAGCATAGAACCATTTTTTCCTATTATAATTTTTTTTAAATTTTTTCTATCTACTATTATTAAAGCATTTATATCTGCTATACCTTTCTTAAACTCTAGATTTTCTACAACACATGTTACAGAGTGAGGAACTTCTTCTTTGGTTAAATTTAATACTTTTTCTCTTATTATTTCTCCAATCATAAAAGTCTCATCAGTGTTAGTTATTGTATCATCGTCAAAATATTTTATATCGTCTTTAAGATGAGTTTTTATTGCTTTTATTAATTCTTTGGTGTTTTGACCTTTTAATCCTGATATTGGTACTATTTCTTTGAAATCATATAAATCTTTTAGTTTTAATATTTCTTCAAATAATTGTTCTTTTTTTATTTTATCTATTTTATTTAATACAAGTATTACATCTTTATTTTCTTTTTTTAATCTTTCCAGAATTTTTTCATCATTTTTACCAAAACCACTTGCTATGTCTACCAAAAAAAGTACTAAATCATTTTCTAGTGAAAGGTATGCTTTTTTGTTTAAAGTCTCTCCTAGTTTATCGGTTGCTCTTCCTATTCCTGGTGTATCTATAAATATAATTTGAGTATCTTTTTCATTGTAAATTCCATATATATTATTTCTTGTTGTTCCTACTTTATCAGATGTTATGGCTAGTTTTTTATTTATTAGATTGTTTAAAAGTGTACTTTTTCCTACATTTGGTCTTCCAACAATGCTTACGAAACCGCTCTTCATTTTAAATCCCCTTTAGAAAATGGTAAAGGACAAATTTGTTCTAGGGTATATTTTTCCTTGTTACCACTTTTGTTATAAATATATATTTCCACATTGCTATTAAAAAATTCAATAAATACTTGTCTACATAGAAAACATGGCATTGCAGGTTTATCACTATCACACATTATATGTATTTCTTTTATGTTTTCTTTGTTTTCTCCTTCACTTATGGCTTTTGTTATTGCTACTCTTTCAGCACATATTGTGGCTCCAAATGAAGCATTTTCTATATTTACCCCTGTATATTCTTTTCCATCTTTTGTTACTAGAATTGCTGAGACATGAAAGTTAGAATATGGTGCGTAAGATTTTTTTAAATTTTCCTTTAATTTTTCTGTCATAACTACTCTCCTTTAAAATAAACTAACAATATGAGGTATAAAAACTATAAGTCCGATTATAAATGCAAATATTGATGCTATTGCAACTGCTCCACTTGCACAATCTTTAGCAATTTTCCCATATTTACTTCTTTTTTCACCATCATGTAAATTTACCACTGCTTCAATCGCAGTATTTAAAAGTTCTAAGGATAAAATCATTCCAATTAATAGAATTATCACTAGTCTTTCTATGTAACTTATATTACAAATTAATCCCATTATTATAGCAATTATCCCCATGATGAACATAACTATAATATTTTTTTCATGATAAAAAGCGTACCTTATGCCTTCTCCTGCATAACCAAATGATTTAGTGAATCTTTTTAAACTTTTTCTATTTTCTCTAAACATTTCTTTATCTTTGTTTTCCATCTAATATCAACTCCTGTTTTTCAAACATTATTTTTTCATCTTCTTTTTCTATGTGATCATATCCTAGTAAATGTAATAATCCATGAACACTTAAAAATGATAATTCTCTAATTAGTGAATGTCCATATTCTTTGCTTTGTGATTTTGCTTTATCTACTGATATGTAAATATCTCCTAATATTCTTTTGTTTAGAAATGTATTTTCTTCTTTTTCATCTTCTAAAGCAAAACTTATTACATCTGTTTCTTTATTTATATTTCTATATTTTGCATTAATTTCTTTTATTTCCTTGTTATCTGTTAATATTACATTAAATCTAGCATTTTTTACTTTTTCCATTTTTAAACATTTCTTTAAGTTTTTTTTCATATGTTTTATCTCTTCATTTAAATCATACTCTGTTGTGTTATATATATTGAATTTATTTAAGGAATTAAAAACCATATCAAACCTCCTAGTACTAATACTGATATTATATCCCAAAATATATCTTTGTGAAAGATACTTGGTAATTTACTATTGAATTTTTTAAATATGTTATATAGAAAAAATCCTAAAAGACATCCTAATACGTTTAAAATTATATCATCAACATCAAATACACGCCCTATTAGAAATTGAATAACTTCTATAGAAAGCGAAGTAATAAAACCAATTATTCCTACTATTAATGGACTTTTTAATTTTACGTATTTTGCTATAAAGATTCCGTAAGGAAGAAATAAGAGGACGTTACCAAATATGTTTTTATAGAAAAGTCCGCTTCCAAAATCGTATCTTAATATTTCTTTAAATGGTATATAATTATGAGAAGCCCAACTTACATCTTGAAAAGTTACGGCATAGAAAAGACATAATATATATATAATAAAACATAATTTAAATAGTTCTTCATGAATAACTAATTTTTCTTTATTTACTAAAAGATATGTTGTTCTTAAAAGTACTGCTATTATTACTCCTATTGCTATCATTGGCCAAGAAAAACTTAATAGCGATAAAACTTGATTTTTAAATCCTTCAATCATATACTATTCCTCTTCTACTTTCTCCTCTATTTTTACTGAATCCTTTTCTAAAGAAATATCTTCGTATGTTTTAAAAAATACTTCTATATACATTTTACCATTTTTAATATACTTTTTCAAAGTTTTTTGTTTAATTATATATTCATCTCTTTTTAGATTTTTGTTTATAGCATTTTTTGCTCTTTTATTTAAAATATCTGTTAAATCATTTTCTTTATATTTAGTAGTTTCTTTTTGATAATTTTTTTCTTGTTTTAGGTAAAGAGAAAATATATCATTTTTAAAGAAATTTTTTTTATTTTCAATAATTACTTTTTTGGGAATAGTTAAAAAAGTAATTTCTTTTTTATTTACTTTTAATATTAGTTTTTGTTTTCCCACTGCTTTAGGAGTTATTTCTTGGTGAATTAACTTATCATTTAGTTTTACTATATACCAGACTTCTGCATATACTTTTCCATTTGCTTTTACCCTATCTACTACTTTATCGTTTCTAAAAATATTTCCACTTATTATTATATCGCCTTTTTTTACGTAATCATCTATGTTTTTTAAAACCTCACCTTTTCTAGAATATATTTTTTTTATGTAACCATTTTTACTTGCTACTATATCTTTGTAATTATTATTTGCATTAGTATTGTTAGATAATCTTTCTATTACTTTAACAGTCAAAACTACTCCTTTTTGATCTATTTCAATCCATTCAATATTATCTAAATTATTGTTTTTGATATTTTGGGTTATTTCTTTTAATTTTGTATAACTTTTCTTTTTTGAATATAGTGTTACATTATTTTCTTGTAAATTTTCTTTAATAATCTTTTTTATGTTTTTATTTTCAGTATCTATATTGATGAATAGTATAAAACTTGAAATTATTAATAAGAAAAAAACACTTATAATAAAGGTTAAAAGTGGTATTTTGTATTTTATTACTTGTTCTAGTAGTTTCTTTTTCCCAGAAGTTTTTATTATTTTTATAGTGTAGATAGTTTTTATTTGTTTTATGTTTTTATAATCTTCATAAGATACTTTTAATAATATTTTATCTTTTTCATACTTTATATCTGCTATATTTATTTTTAGTTTTAAAAGTTTTGAAAGAAATCTTTTAGGATTTTTTCCTTTTATTTCTATCCAAAAGTAGTTAATCATTATATCACCTAAATTCTACAGTTATTATGTTTCCTAATATTAGTATTTCGTAGTTTTCTAATTTGTTTATTGTTAAATTTTCTCCTTTTATTTTTATGATTTTATTTTCTGTTTTTATTAATAATTCATTTTCTTCAAAAATTAATATATCTTTAAAAGGTTTTATACTTATTTTGTCTTCTAGTATAGTCATTTTAAAATTTTTATCATATATTACATTTTTTAATTCTCGGAACATATTTTATATAACCAATTCTTTTATGAAATGGTTCCTTTCTTTATTATAATTTTATTAAAATATATTTTTAATACTTCTAATTAAGGGTATGTTTTTGTCTTAAAAAAATGAAAAGACTAGATATTATTTCTAATCTTGTCTAGTCTTAAATACAGTTTGAAATTTCTCTTAAATAAGTTCCGAATGCTATGCCTAGTATATTTATAAAATATATTATTTTCATAATTATGGGTATTGTTAGTATAAATAGTAATACTTTTATTGTAGTTTTTGTGTTTAATAACTTTATTTTTTCTATAAGCTGCATAGTTTTTTTCTTCTTATACGACGAATTGCTGAACCAAAGTCTTGTCCTATACCATATAAGGTTTTAAATGCTGAAGTAAAGGCGTTTATTATACTGCCAGAAAATCTTGCTCCCCCGACTATCATTTTTAGTTCTTCTCTACTCAGTTTATCTTCTACGACATTTAGTTGGTCTAGTGTACCCATCAACTGCTCCAAATCCAAATATTAAGCCCGCAATTGCACCGATTATTACCCAAGGAGATATACCTCCGCTTATTTGTTTTAATTCTTGGTTATTTAGTTTCATATAGTTTACCATCCCCCTTTAATTGATATTTTTTTGTAAATAAATCAGTATTACTATTTCTATGAGATATCATAATTATTATTTTATCTTGATACTTTGACATAATATTTTTTAGAATTATTCTTTCTTCTTTAATAGAAATTTCATTAAATACTTCATCAAGGATTAAAACATTTTTTAAGTGCAATAATCCTCTTGCTAATACAATTTTTTTCTTTTCTCCTCCACTTAGATTTGAAGCATTTTCTTCTATGTGATAATCTAAGCTAAAGTTATTCTTCTTTAGAAAATTAGTTACTAAACTTATATCGCAAACTTCATTTATTTTGTTCTCATCCTTTGTTATTAGCTTTAAATTATCTAAGATAGAACTGGTAAATAATTGTTCGTTTTGTCCTATATAAGTTATATTATTTCTTATGAATGTTAATGGTAAATCATTTAAATTAATATTATCTATTAATATTTTTCCTTTATCTAAGTCATAGTACTTTAATAATAATTTCATCATCGTAGACTTCCCTATTCCAGATTCACCTGTTATGTAAATTTTTTCACTTTTTTTAATAGTTAAATTAACATTTTTTAATAGATAATTATCCTCTATTTTATAAGTAACATCTTTAAAACTGATTTTATTAATACTAGAAAAGTTTGACTTTTTATGAATTTCTTCTTTTATTTCTAGACAATCAAGTATTCTATCTGTAGAGGTTTCATAGACTTTATATAAAACTATACTTTCTGTTATATTACTTATAAATCCTATTACTAGATAAAATATTGAAGAAAATAGTATAACATCTAATACATTTGTATTTGTCTTTATTGCTATACTTAAAGAAAGAAATATTAATGATATATAGAATAAGTCTATTAATAATGCCATTATGAAGCTGTATATATTATTAGTTTTATTATATATTTTATCATATTTCAAAGTGTTACTATATTTGTTTTCTATTATATTTTTTATGTTTTGACTTATGTTTAAGTTTTTTATTGTTTCAAAACTACTAAAATAGTTATATAGCAAAGAGGTATAATTGATTTTGCTTAATTTATATTTGATAAATGAATCATTTAATGTATACTGATATTTTTTTGTTATTACATATATTATAAATAACATTAACAATAGTGATAAGCCAACATAAATATTTAATATAGAGGTATAGAAAATTATTACTATTATTAAAATAAAATCTACCAATGAGAGAATAAAAACTTTTGTTACTATTTCTTTAAAGTTTTCAATGTCCTCGATAATTGTTACTAATTCTCCGGATTGTTTAGTGATGAAGTAATTGTAAGGGAGATTTAGAATATGACTAGTTACTTTATTTGTAATATCTTTATCTATCTTTATGTTTAAATCTAGTACTAATTTATTTTTTAGATAGTTAATAATACTTTTGATAATTACTATTAAAAAATAAAATATAAATATTTCTAGTAGTATGCTTATTTTTTGATATGATAAAACTATTTTTAAATAATAATTAAATACTAATGAAAATAGAACAAATATGATTGAAAGTACTATTGTTTTAAAAATAATGGTTTTATTTTGTTTCATAATTTTAGTTATTTCATTTTTGAATCTTTTATCTTTTATTTTTTTCTTTTTGGTTTTATCAAATAGTAAAAAAATATTAGTAGTAATTTCTTCGAACTCTTTTAATGAAATTGTTTTTATTCCTATAGCAGGATCCATTATTTTTAATATTTGTCTTTTTTTATCATATGATAGTATTACTATAAAATGGAATATGTTTTTATCTTTTATAGTATGGGCAATTACTGGAAAGTTTTTTATATCACTTATCTTTAATTTCATACCATAAGAGTTAATACCATATGATTTACTTATTTTTACTAAGTCATATGCTGTGTAACCATCTTGTCTTTTAGGTAATTTATTTATTATTTTTTCTCTGGATGGTTTTATTCCATAATACATTAAAACTGTCATTATACTTGCTATTCCACAGTCAGTAGTATTTTGTTGTAAGACATAGTCATATTTTTTGTTCATTCTTTATCCCCCTCATATATATAATTACCGAGTATTTAGAAAGTTCCTACTTTTTTTGATAAAAAATTGTAAAAAATATTGTCTTATTTGTTTTTTTTAATGTAAAAAAGAGAATTTTTAGTTCTCTTTCTTTGAAAATTTACTTTTCTATATCATTACATATTATTTGATATTCATTAAATCTTCTTTCTACTTTTCCACTTACTTTTACTATTTCATTTTTTTTGAAATTGTTTTTTGTTTTATATAATTCTGGAAATACTATTAAAGTTGTGGTTCCTGTATTATCTGATCCAGTTATGAAGCACATCACTTCATTCTTTTTAGTTATTATTTCTCTTATTTTATCTATAGATACTATTACATTTATTCTTTGATTTAGTTTATTCTTTATATCATATATATCCGTTATATTTGGATTGTTTAATTTAAATTTTTCTGTCTTATGACTAGTTAAGTAAAAACCAAATATTTCTTTTTCTTTGTTTAAGATATCTTCAGTTGATAATTCTGGTTTTAATTCTATTTCTGGTTTTACTAATATATCATCGTCAAGTCCAGAAGATAATTCTACATAATTTAAAATATTATCTAGATTACTTATTAAAGTGTTTATATTATAAAAGCTATCAAATACATGAGCGTAAATTAGTGATTCTAGTATTTTTTTATTGTTTGTTTTTTGGTGAGTTCTTTTTAGATAATCATATATATCTTTATATGGTGTTTCTCTTTGTTTTATTATATAGCTTGAAATTACTCCCCCAACATTTCTTATGGCGTTAAGTGGAAAAACTATAGCATTTTCTTTGAATGTGAATCTTGTATCATTGCTTAAATTTATGTCTGGTGGTAATATTTTGATTCCTAATTTTTTTATTTCATTTAGGTATTCTTTTGTTTTTTCCTCACTTCCTATTACGCTTGATAAAAGATTTGCATAGAATTCTTTAGGAAAATAATATTTTAGATAAGCCATTTTATATGCTACTATAGAGTAAGATACGGAATGACTTTTGTTGAAACCATAACCTGCAAAGGCTAGTATTAAATCAAATAGTTCTCTTGCTATTTCTTTGCTTTTACCATTTTTTAAAGATTTTTCTATGAATCTTGCCTCTTCATTTTTTAAAACATCATATTTTTTCTTACTCATTGCTCTTCTTAATATATCAGCTTCTGATAAAGTATAACCTGCAAATTTTTGTGCTATTAACATTATTTGTTCTTGGTAAATAATAATTCCATACGTTTCTTTTAGTATATCTTTTAAAGATTCGTCTAAGTACTCTATTTTTTCTTTTCCTTCTTTTCGTTTGATAAATGATGGTATATTAGAAGCTGGCCCTGGTCTAAATAAGGCAATGGCATTACATAAATCTATGAAGTTCTTAGGTTTTAAATCTTTTAAAAATCTTTTCATTCCTTCGGATTCAAACTGAAAGATACCTGATGTTTGTCCTTCTTCGAAGAGTTTCATTACTTTTGGATCATCAAATGGTATTTTATTAAAGTCTAATTTTTTGTTTGTTTTTCGTTCTATATCTTTTATTACTCCATCAATTATTGATAAGTTTTTTATACCTAGAAAATCCATTTTTATTAATCCTAGTTCTTCTAGATATTCCATAGTGTATTCTGTTAAATTTATATCATCATTTGGTTTTATTGGTATTATTTCATAAAGTGGTTTATAACTTATTACTATTCCTGCGGCATGAATACTTGTGTGCCTTTTATTTCCTTCGATTAGATTTACTATATTATATAGTAGTTTTAATTTATCATCATTTTCTATCATTGTATTTACTTCTTTATCACTGTGTTTCAATTCTTTTAGTGTCCCTTTGAAAGGTATTTTTTTACATATTATATCTATGTATTTTGTTGGTATATTTAGTATTCTTCCTACATCTCTTACTGATGCTCTTCCTCCAAGAGTTCCAAATGTTATAATACCTGCGACGTTATCCTTACCGTATTTTTCTTTTACGTATTCTATGACTTCTTCGCGTCTAGTATCAGGAAAATCAGTATCTATATCAGGCATTGTTACTCTTTCTGGATTTAGAAATCTTTCAAATAATAAATTATATTTTATAGGATCAACATCTGTTATTCCTAAGCAATAAGATACAAGTGAACCTGCAGCAGAACCCCTTCCTGGCCCTACTAAAATCCCGTTTTGTTTAGCATATTTGATATAATCATATACTACTAGAAAATAATCTTCAAAATGCATTTTTAAAATTATATCTAGTTCATAATTTAAACGTTTTTGATAAGTTTCTGTTATATTCCCGTTTAATCTTTTGTAAAGTCCTTTATTGCTTAAATTTTTTAAAAACTCTTTAGAGTCTTCTGTATCATATTTTGGCATAAATAATTCTTTTTTAAAGGAAATGTTACACATACTTTCTATTTTTAAAGTGTTGTTTATTGATTTACTACTTACTTTTTGCATTACTTCATCACTTGTTAATATATAGTTGTCTTGATAAATGAATTCTATTTTATCACTTATAGTTTTTCCGTCTCTTATCATAAATATATAAGGGAGATATTTGTATAAGGCTTTTTCTAAGTATAAGGTTTTGTTTATGTACACAGTTTCTTCTTCTTTATATAGTTCTTCTTCTTTTTTGTTTTTTATTCCTATAAAAATATCAGTAAAACTATCTTTATACATATCATACGTTTCTTTATTAAAACAGATTAGTATTAAATCATTACTATATTTTATTAAGCTTTCTTGTGAAAGTTCATCTTTGTTTTTTAGTGTTTCTATTTTTACTAGATTGTAGTATCCCTCGCTTGTTTTTGCATATAGTAAAATTTCTTTTAAATCTAGTCCTATGATTGGTTTTATACCTGCTTTATTAAATTTATGTATTACTTCCATTGTTCCATATAGATTATCATCTACAACAGCACATGATGATATGTTTTTCTTCTTTAGGCATTCTACTAATTCATCTATTTTTATTAGACTTGATAGTAAGCTATAATCAGTTTTTACATAAAGTGGTGTATACATAGACTTTCCTCCTTAAAATAATTTTACCATAGATCTGATGGTTTTTCTTGAAAAATTTATATATTTAAATTATGCTATTTCGGCAAAAGAAATACTAACATGAATTATAAATATAACAAACCCACAAAGAAACAGATTATTAATAATCATTTCTTTTGAAAAATAATTTGAAATAAACAAAAAAATATTATATTGAGAATAAGTACACGTTGATAAAAGAAAAAAATTAGTAATTTTATTAGATCTTTACGAAAAAAATAATTTTTTTCTTTTTTTATGATATAATTTTTTTAAGGAGGCATGTTTTATGAATATAGGTATAGTTATTGGAGTTATAATTGCAGTCATATTACTAACTTCAATAAAACAAATTAACCAATATGAGAGAGGAATTAAATTTTGTCTTGGTAAATTTACTAAAATAATGGAACCAGGTTGGAGAATTGTTATTCCTGTTCTTCAATCCTATAAGAAAGTAGATATTAGAACTAAAGCTGTAGATGTTCCAGAGCAAGAAGCAATTACTAAAGATAATGTTTCTGTAAAGATTAATGCTGTTATTTATTATAAAGTATTTGATGCTTCTAAAAGTGTTTTAGAAGTTGAAAACTTCTTTTATGCAGTATCACAACTTGCTCAGACTACTATGAGAAATGTCGTAGGTTCTGTATCTTTGGATGAACTCTTAAGTGAAAGAGATAAGCTTTCTACAGAAATATGTAATATCATTGACAAAGCTACTGATCCTTGGGGAATTAAAGTTGAAAATGTTGAACTTAAGGATGTTTCTCTTCCAGAGGAAATGAAAAGAGTTATTGCTAGAGTTGCAGAAGCTGAAAGAGAAAAACAAGCTGTTATTACTAAATCCATTGGTGAAGTCGAAGCATCTAAAAACTTAGCAAAAGCAGCAGAGACTATGAGTAGTGCAAATGGAGCACTTCATTTAAGAACACTATCTACTATTAATGATATTTCTTCTGATCAGTCAAATACTATTGTATTTGCCCTTCCTATTGAAGTTTTAAGAGCTATTGAAGGAAATGGTATTGATCTTAGCAAAATAACTACAAAAAGCCAAAAGTAAAGGCTTTTTTCTTTTGGCTTTTATTTATTAAAAATTTTATATCATATCAAAAATTGATAATTGACTTGATTCTGGTAAATTTTTAAATATACCCATTAGTTTCATTTTTTCTATTAAAGTTCCTGAAACTTTACATCTTTTTTGAAATTGTTCTATACTTATAAATTCTTGTTCTTCTCTTTCTTTTATTATGTTATTTGCAACAGTATCCCCTAGACCATCTATGGCTCTGAAAGGCGGTATTAAAGTTTTTTTATCTTCATCTATAACAAAGTTTTTGGAATGAGACTTGTTTAGATCTACACTTCCAAATTCATATCCTCTTGCAGTCATTTCAAGTGCTACTTCAAGTGTTGAAATTAAATCTTGTTCTTTTACTGTAAGTCCAAATTTTTTTAGTCTTAGTTCTCCAAGTCTTTCTTTTATTTTATCATAACCAAGTTCCATTGCTTCTAAATCAAATGAGAAACATTTTATTGAAAAGAATGTTGCATAGTATTCAATTGCTCTATTGATTTTGAACCAAGCAATTCTCCAAGCTGCAGAAACATAGGCAGTAGCATGAGCTTTTGGGAACATGTATTTTATTTTATCACATGAATCTATATACCAACCTGGAATATTTGCATCTTTTAAAAGCTTCTTATACTCTTCCCACTTATCTTTCATTTTCTTTTGTCTTCCTTTACGAACAAGTTCCATTATTTTGAAAGCATCAATAGGTTTAATTCCATTATTACTTAGATAAACCATTATATCATCACGACAGCCAATTGTTTCTCTAAATTTACAAATACCATTTCTAACTAAATCTTGTGCGTTTCCATTCCAAACATCTGTACCATGTGAAAGTCCAGATATTTTTACAAGTTCTGCAAAAGTTGTTGGTTTTGTTTCTAAAACTATTCCTATAACAAATCTTGTGAATTCTGGAAGCCCAACACACCCTACTTCACATCCTATTTGCTCTGGTGTTACTCCTAGAGCTTTAGTTGATGTAAATAGACTCATTACTTTTTTATCATCCATGGGTATAGTATCAGGATCTATTCCTGTTAAATCATGAAGCATTTTAAATATTGTTGGGTTATCGTGTCCTAGTATATCTAGTTTTAATAAACAATCTTCAATATCATGATAATTAAAGTGAGTAGTAGCCCATTCAGCTGTTACATCATCTGCAGGATATTGAAATGGTGTAAAATCGAATATTTCTTTGTAATCTGGTACTACTACTATTCCTCCTGGATGTTGTCCAGTTGTTCTTTTTACTCCGGTTACTCCCATAGCTAATCTTTCTATCTCAAGAGATCTTACTCCTTCAATACCACGATCTTCATAGTATCCTTTTACAAAACCAAAAGCTGTTTTTTCTGCAACTGTACCAATAGTTCCTGCTCTATAAACATGGTCTTCTCCGAATAACACTTTGGTAAAATCATGAGCTCTTGATTGATAATCTCCAGAGAAATTAAGATCTATATCTGGTACTTTGTCAGCGTTAAACCCTAAGAAAGTTGCAAAAGGCATATCTTGTCCATCTTTTCTAAACTTGGTACCACACTCACAAATTTTATCTGGCAAATCATAACCACTTGGATAATCTTTTCCATAAGCTCTACCATTTTCATCTTCAAAAATACTTTTTTTACAATTAGGACAAACATAATGAGCTGGTAAAGGGTTTACTTCTGAAATACCAAGCATAGTTGCAGCAAATGATGATCCTACTGAACCCCGTGATCCTACAACATAACCATCTTTATTACTTTTTTCTACTAATTTTTGAGATATTAAATATATAGAATCGAATCCTCCATTAATAATACCATTAAGTTCAGACTCTAATCTATCTTTAACTATACTAGGAAGTGGATCTCCATAAATAGAATGAGCTTTAGTATAACAAATATTTCTAATAGTTTCTTGGCTATTTTCAAACTTTGGAGAAAATGGTATTCCTTTAGTATCAGGAATTATATCAAATTCTTCTATTTCATCTGCTATTTTATTTGTATTTGTTATAACTATTTCTTTTGCTTTGTCTTCTCCTAAAAAATTAAAGTCTTCAAGCATTTCATCAGTAGTTCTTAAGTGCATTGAAGGAATGCTTTTTATATCTTTTCTATTAAGTGGATGTCTTCCACCACCAGGTACTTTTTGATTAACAATTATTTCTCTATAAATTTTATCACTTCTATCTAAGTGATGAACATCTCCAGTTGCTACTACTAATTTTCTTTGACTATCTGCAACTTTTATTATTTTATTTATATTATCTTTTACTTCATCCATATTTTTAAAATCAGATAAATCTATTAAATGAGAATAAACTTCCGGAGATTGAACTTCAACGTAATCATAAAAATTCATTAGATTACTTAACTCTTCTTCACTTTTACTTCGTGCTTGTCTAAATATTTCACTATTAGCACAACTACTTCCTATTAAAAGTCCTTCTCTTAATTTTTCTATTTCACTTCTTATTATTCTTGGAGTTTTATATAAATATTTTGTATTGGCATAACTTACTATTTTAAATAAGTTTTTAAGTCCTATACTATTTTTTACTAGAATATTTATATGAAAAAGTTCCCCAAATTTATGAATATCATCTTTACTTACAAGTTCATTTATTTGTGATGCTTTTTCTAGTTTTCTTGTTTTTAATTTTAAAAGCATTTGATGAAGAATTTTAGCAGTTGCTAAGGCATCATAATCCGCTCTATGATGGCCATCCTCATCAAATTCAATATCATATCTTTTTACTAAAGCTGATAGGCTATGTCTTGAGTATTCTGTATCTAAAGCTCTTGACAGTTGAAGAGTATCAATAAGCATATTTTTATATTCACCAAGATTATATTTTTGATAAGCCATTTCTAAGAATGAAGCATCAAATTTAGCATTGTGAGCAACCATTGGAAGATCTCCAGTCCATTTTATAAATTCTTTTACTACTTCTTCTTCAGTAGGACAATCTGCTAACATTTCATCTGTTATATGAGTAAGTTCACTTATATGTTTTTCTAGTTTTCTACCAGGATTTATAAGCCTATCAAAAGTTTCTAATATTTCACCATTTTTTATTTTTACTGCTCCGACTTCAATTATTTGATCTCCCCCACCAGCATTAAATCCTGTTGTTTCAAAGTCAAAAACAACATAAGTATTTTCAAGTAAATCTGAATCATCTTCTCTCAATATTAAATCTAAGTCATCATCTATCATAGCAAGTTCTACACCAAATAAAATTTTTATATCCTTTTTAAACTTAGAAGCCGCAGGATATGTTTGAATAGCATTATGATCAGTTATAGCAATTGCTTTATGCCCCCATTTTATAGCTCTTTTTATTAAATCTTGAACATTTACCACACCATCCATTTGACTCATAGTAGTATGAGCATGAAGTTCTACTCTTTTGTCTTCTGCCTCATCCATTGGTATTTCTTCTTCTTTATTGGTTATTTCAATTGTACGAGCATTAATTACAAAGTCATTATAAAAGTTATTGTTTTTTACATAACCTGATATTTTTAACCACATTCCTTCTTTGAACTTTCCAAGCAATTCTTCATATTCTTCTTCACTTCTTGCAAATATTCTTACATACATACTCGTTGAAAAATCAGTTACTTTTAAAGTTAAAGAATTAAATCCTTTTTTAGTAGATGGCATTATTCCAAATATTTTTACTTCAACAGAAATATTATCTACTTCATAACTAATATCATTTAATTTAGTTATAGTTTCTTTTACTTCTCCAAATAAACCTTTTCTACTACTATATTTTTTATTTTCAAAATTATTATTTTTCTTGAAATTATTATCTTGTTTCAAATTATTATTAGTTTTTGGAAAATCTTCAGTTTTTTGATTTATAAATGTTTTTAATTTGTCATCATCTATTTTGTTTAAAGACTTGATTTCTTCTTTAATAGTAGTTCCCTTTTCTTCATTAAACTTTATTTTTGGAATTGTTTCATAGCCAAAATTTTTAAAATATTTTTGAATACATTCTATTTTTTTATTTAAAGTAATTTCTTCGGCTTTATTATAGACTTCAATATAGTAATTATTATCTTCAATTATTAAACGATCTTTAAACATATCAAAAAAAAGATTATTGTTGTTGATGAGGATTAGAATGTTTTTAAAATAATCTTCGTATAGGTTTAAATCTTCTGAAATTGCTTCTACTTCGATATTATATTTATATTTGTTATTTGTATATTCTCCCAGTTTATCTAAAAATATTTTTATTTCGTTGTAATTAAAATTAGTATTATTTTTTATATGAATATTCCAAATGTTTTTGTCTTCCTCTACTACTATTTTGTTTAAGATAGCATTATCAAAAGAGGAAATCATTTCTTCTGGGTATTTAATCTTTTTTAGTAATTTTTCTATTCTTGCTTCCATAATACCTCCCCAAGTTATAGTACTTCAATATTTTCAACTGGTACTAATTTTGTCTTAAATATACTCTTTTTATTTTTGATTAAATAAGCTATAAAAGAATAAATATCTACGGTCCTAAGCATTTTTTCATATTTATATTTAGTTTTGTCAAAAAAGATATTGTCTCTAACCATGTATTTGTCAAAGCTTTCTTCTTTCACTCCTAAATACATAAGCCAATATGGATATATTTTTTCTTTTAGTTCTCGTAAGTCTTTTTTTCCTATTTTATATTTTGATTCTTTAGAAATTCTTGTATATAATTCATTAGTTATAGCAAGTTCTACAACAACATCTAAAATATCTTTTTCACTTGTTTTTAATTTCAAAATTTCATTTTTTACTATTTTATACATCAAATATGTTAAAAAGTTATCTTTATCACGAGTTATTATTTTTTTTCCTATAGTTATAGTATTTGATTTAAAATCAGTTTCTACGACGTCTAAATTAGGATGAACAACACATATTTTATAAGTATTTTTAAGAGTAAACTTTAGTATTTGTTGTAATTCTTTAGTATAAATTTTTCTATTTTGATCCCATATTTCAAGAATATTGTTTCTGTATCTATTTGTTTCTTGTTTAATTTTTTTATATTGTGGTGCTTCTTCAATTAAATTATATATTAAATCATCATTTGGTATAAAATCATCAAGTAATGAAAGTATTTCCTCTTTATCTCCATGTACTAATGAATATTCTTTTTTATATTCTAACCATAGTTCTTGCTTTAAATTATGAATATCATCGCTTACCGAAGATTGATACAATAAATGCCAAATTAATAGATATTTATTTACAACAATATCAAGTTTCATAATGAAATCACCTACTTAAATATATAATATCATATTTTTCTTATTGGTAACAAGGAAAATGATAATAAATCCTTATAAAAGAACAAATAATATCACACAACATATATTCATCAATAGTTAATAAATTATTTTCATAACTAACAATCCCTATAAGATAAGAAAAAACTGTGGTTTTGTTATTTAACATAGTCACAGTTTGAACATTTTATTCCATCTTTTCCTTGAAGAAGGATGCTATTACAATTAGGACATCTTTCTTCTAAAGGTTTATCCCAAAAAGCAGTTTTACATTTTGGAAAATTATTACAACCATAAAATACTTTTCCTTTTTTAGTTTTTCTTTCAATTAACATACCATCACAATTAGGACATTTAGAAACTTCAACTTGTTTCTTTTCTTCTTTTTTGATGTATTTACATTCTGGATAATTTGAACATGCAATAAATTCTCCATATCTACCCTTTCTTACTACTAGTGGTTTTCCACATTCAGGACATGTTTCTCCAGTTTCTTCAGGAGCTTTTTTCTCCATATCTTTAAATGCTACTTCTACTAGAGGTTCAAAATTTTTATAAAAATTATCTAAAACTTTGTTCCATACTTTATTTCCTTCAGCTATTTTATCTAAGTCTTCTTCCATATCTCTAGTATATTCAACATTTATTATATTTTGGAAAAATTCTTGAAGCTTATCTGTTGTTTCAATACCAACCTCAGTAGGATAAAATTTTTTATCTTCTAATCTTATATAATCTCTTTCTTTTAAAGTATCAATTATTTTTACATATGTTGATGGTCTCCCTATACCAAGCTCTTCTAGTTCCTTTATAAGTTTTGCTTCAGTATATCTAGGTTTTGGTTTTGTAAAATGTTGTTCAGCTTCTATATCATTACTAAGTATTTCTGATATACCTGTTAAATCTGGAAGAATTTTATCTTCACTTGTTTCAAATTTTGAATAAACTTTTAAATAACCATCAAAATCAATAACACTTCCAGTAGTTTTAAATTTATAATCATTATTATCAAGAATAATAGTAGTTGTTCTAGCTTTGGCATCTTTCATAAGAGAAGCAAGTGCTCTATAGTAAATCATTTCATAAAGTTTAAATTCATCATTAGATAAATATTGTTTAATTTTATCTGGAGTATTATTTATATTTGTTGGTCTTATTGCTTCGTGAGCATCTTGAATATTTTCTTTATTTTTAGTTTGTTTTACATAACCAATATACTCTTTTCCATAAGTTTTATCTATATATGCATAAGTATTTTTAATAAATTCATCACTTAATCTAATAGAATCTGTTCTCATATAAGTAATAAGTCCAGTAGTTTCAGTTCCTATATCTATACCTTCATATAGCTTTTGTGCAAGTGACATTGTCTTTTTTCCTGGAAAGTTTAATCTAGTTGATGCAGTTTGTTGCAATGTTGAGGTAGTAAAAGGTGCTTTTGCCTTTTTATTTTTATCTTTTTTAGTTATAGATTCTACCTTGAATATTTTTGATAATTCAGACATTATTTTGTCTTTTTGTTCTTCACTTTTTACCTCAATATTATCATCTTTATAACCAAAAAGTTCAGAATCAAAATCATTGAATATACCCGTTATTGTATAATATTCTTCTGGAATAAAAGCATTTATTTCTCTCTCTCTATCAACTATAAGTTTTAGTGCTACAGACTGAACTCTTCCTGCACTTTTGCCTCCAGTTTTACTTTGCATAAGTTTCGATAATCTAAATCCTATTATTCTATCTAAAATTCTCCTTGTTTCTTGAGATTTTACTAGATTATCATCTATCTTTCTAGGATGTTTGAATGATTCCTTCACTTTATCTTTTGTTATTTCATTAAATACTACTCTATCATAATCATCATCTTTTAATCCCATAGCATCTTTTAAATGCCAAGCTATAGCTTCTCCTTCACGGTCTGGATCGGAAGCTAAATAAACTTTATTTGATGCTTTCCCTAATTTTTTAAGTTCTGTGATAACACTCTTTTTACCTTTTATTGGAGCATAACTCGGTTCAAATCCATTATCAACATCTACTCCAAAACCAAACTTCCCAGTTGTTGTTAAATCTCTTATATGCCCTTTAGAGGATACTACTTTATAATCATTACCTAAATATTTTTCAATTGTTTTGCTCTTACTAGGAGATTCTACTATTACTAGATTTTTCATTTTTTCACGTCCTTGTCTAATAATTTATAACTCATATTTTATTATATGTCAAGAAGTAATTTTAATTAAGCTGTATACTTAAAAGAAAATAATAATTTTAGATAAACTATATCAATTGCAGAAGTTATAAACTTTAATCATTAGTTTCTTATATCTCTTTTTGTAAATATTATATTACTAATTATATATAAAATTATACTCCATATAATTAATACCAAATTTGCTAGACCAAAAGTATAATATGTTTCATACATATATAAGTTATTAGAAAGAGTGCTATAATCATTAAACTGTGAATAATCTAAATATGGTAAAAATGTAAGATTAATAAATGGAAAATTAATTAAAACTAAAATCATTGTTATTAAACCATAACCAAATTGAAGGAATATAGAAAGCCCTACACTTAAAGCTGTATTTTTAGTTATAGTTGATAAGAAAAGCGCAATAAGTCCAGAAAATAGTATTGGAATTAAAAGTATTAACATTTTACCAATGCTTAATAAAATAAAGCTTATTTCTTTTATTTTACCATTACTTATTATTAAATCACTTATAAAATAGTCTTTAAACCCGTATAAAATACCAGTTGTTAGAAAAGATGATAAATATGTTATAAAAGCTAAAACTATAGTAAGTATCGTTATTGTTAAAAATTTAGAAAGTAGAATTTTCCATCTTTTATTTGGTCTTATAACAAGTAGTCTAATAGTTCCTCTTTGATATTCACTTGCTACTATAGCCCCAGATATTATAACTACTATTAATCCTAAAAATGCTACATTATTAATAATTATTTCATTTAATGATGTTCTAGAACCTATCTTGTTATAATCTATATTATGATCAATAGCATATAAAGATTTTTTTATTTTATTATCTAGATCTTCATTAGTTTTTTTAGTTATTTTAACATAATTTTCATAACTTGTTTGATTATCAGTTTTATTATATTCTGTTTTACTTAAAATTTTTTCTTTACTATTAATACTATTTACTACATCTTCTGCATACTTTATTCTAATATCACTTGGATTAGTTATATTTAGTTTTAATAACTTATCATATAGACCTATAATTTGTTTTGTACTTTCATCTTGTTTTTGAGTTTTGAGGTAATTTATTTCTTCTTGTAAATGATCTTTATAATTATTATTGTCTATAGTTTTTTTAAGAGTTGTATAATGTTTTTTCAAGTTTTCCATAGTAACTAATATTTCGTCTTTATTAAAGTCTTTATAATTTATAGTATTTAAATCAAATTGTTCATCAAGCAAGTTATAATTTATTTTTTTATTATCTAAAACATATGATAAAACTATATATTCTGATTTAGCAATTCTATATTGTTCATATAAATCATTTCTATAATCATTTTCAGAAATAGTATTTTTGTTTTTTAATTTTAGATTTTCCGTGCTTATACTAATTTTATTCAATTCATTAGTTAATTTTTCCATAGTTGTCTTTGGATTTACTACTATGTTTTCATTATATGCTTCAATATTTGCTTTTACTTCTTCTTCTACTTGAGTACTTGTACTAGGGGTAAACACTTTAAATAATACAGGAAGTCCTATTGCTAGCACTAAAAGTATTATAAGACATACTTTGAAACTTGGTTTTTTGGTTTGTTTTAGAATCTCTGATTTTGTTAAATTTAATATTTTCATATCATCACCTACTTTATTTGTCCTTTCGTTCCCTTAGTTTTTTCAATAAATTCATCTTCTAGAGTTTTTTTAACTTTTTTTATTTCAAATACATTAATATTATTACTTACTAGCAATTTGTTAATATTAGGTATTTCTTCTTTTTTGATTTCTAATACAATATAGTTATCTAAAATTTCATTTTTATAGTTTTGTTTATTTAGATATTTTGATGCAAGTTTAGAATCAGATACTTCAAATAAAACTTTATCTTTAGCATCTTGTTTTTTATCCTTTAAATCTTTTATTTCTATTAAAGAACCCCCATCAATTATTGCTATTCGATCACACATTAACTCTATTTCACTTAAAATATGACTTGATACAAATACTGATATATTTTTTTCTTTAGATATTTTTTTTAAAAGTTCACGTAATTCTTTTATTCCTATTGGATCAAGTCCATTTGTTGGTTCATCTAAAATTAATAGTTTAGGGTTAGATATTAAAGCTTGTGCAAGCCCTAATCTTTGTCTCATTCCTAGAGAATAAGTTTTTACTTTATTATTTATTCTGTTTTCAAGTTTTACAGTTTTTATTATCTCTTCTAAGGCCTCATCTGAAACATTACCTATCATTTTATATATTTTTAAATTATCTTTTCCTGATAAATAATCATACATTTCTGGATTTTCAATTATTGCTCCAATATTTTCCATAGCTTTTTCAAATTCTGTTTTTATATTAAAACCATTTATTGTAATAGAACCACTATCTTGTTTATATAATCCTAACATTGTTTTAATAAGAGTAGTTTTCCCTGCACCATTTGGTCCTACAAAACCAAATATTTCACCTTGTTTTACTTCAAGAGTTATATCCTTTAGTATTTGTTTTTTTCCTATCTTTTTTGATACATTTTTTATTTCTAAAATATTTTTCATATAATCACCTACTTTAATAATAATATAAATAACACTTTCATCTCAACACATTATACTCATTTGACACAAAAGCTTATTTTTTCCTTTCTTAACTGAATAATACATGATAAAGAAAATGATGTCAAATGAGGATCTTTGTAATTTGATAATAAAAAAAAATATAAATTGTCATATTTCGTATAAGGAAAACTTATATTTATATTTAAAACTTATATTTATTCGTTAAAATTCATGTTTTTTATTGGAGCATAACTTTTTCTATGCTTTTCTATTATTCCGTATTTTTCGATAGCATTTATATGATCTTTTGTTGGATATCCTTTATTGTTTTTAAAATTATAATATGGATATTTTTTATCTAATTCATACATCATTTTATCTCTTGTTACTTTAGCAACTACTGAGGCTGCTGCTATAGTTATACTTTTTATATCACCCTTTATTATTGGTTCACATGTAGTATCTAATGAAAGACTCATAGCATCTGTTAAAACTATTTCTGGTTTTGGATTTAAATTATTTATAGCTTCTATCATAGCAAGTTTAGTAGCTTCATAGATGTTCACTTCATCTATTTTTTTGTTATCTATTACTCCTACCCCAACAGAAATAGCATCTTTTATTATTATGTCATAAAAGTAATCTCTTTTCTTTTCTGATAATTTTTTAGAATCAGTAAGACCCTCTAACTTGTAATTTATTGGAAGAATTACTGCTGCTGCAACAACCGGGCCCACTAGTGGACCACGCCCTACTTCATCTACTCCTGCTATTAAAGTGTAATCTTGATTATAATATTTTTTTTCATAACGATGATTATCTAAACTACATAGATATAAATCAATTTCTTTATATAGTTTTTTATCTTCTTTATTTTTACTATCTTTTAACTCGTTTAGTCTTTCTTCTAAATCTAGTACGCTATATTCATTAAAATTCATAATCCTCAACCCTATCAAAAGTAAGACCACTTATTTTACCTTGTTTTATATCATTTATAATTAGATCTGTAACTCTATCATCATCTATTACTCCTCCTCTTCCTAGAAATCCTCTTTTTCTTCCTATAGTATCATATACCTCATAAAAGTCAGAAATATCTGTAACACCATAATTTTTTTCTAGTAGCTCTTTATAGTTTTTATACATAAATTTTATTATATATATAGCAACTTCTTCTTTTGGCAAAATATCTTCTTTTATTGCTGTAGTACTTGCTAAATTAAAAGCTTCTTTTTCTTGTTCTAGTTTAGGCCAAAGAATTCCTGGTGAATCTAATAATTCAATATTCTTACCGATTCTAATCCAACTTAAGTTTTTAGTAACTCCTGGTTTATTACCTGTTACCGCTATTTTCTTACCAACTATTTTATTAATAAAAGTACTTTTTCCAGCATTTGGAACTCCTACTACCAAAGCTCTTATTTTATCTTTATTAATACCCTTTTCTTTTGCTTTTTCTAGCTTTTCTTTAAGAATTTCATTACTTAAATTTATTAATTTATCTTTATCTATTTCATGAGTTAAATCATATGTTAAGCAATAAAATCCTAGCTTTTGGTACTTTTCTATAAACTTATCAGTTTCTGGTTTATCACATAAATCATATTTAGTAAATATTAATACTCTTGGTTTATCTCCAATTAAGTCTTCTATATCATTTACTCTAGAACTATATGGGATTCTAGAATCAATTACCTCATATATTATATCTATTAATTTTATGTTTTCTTTAATTAACCTTTTAGTTTTAGCCATATGACCTGGGTACCAGTTAATATTAACTTTATTATTTACCTCTTTTTTATTGTTATTTTCTTTTCTCATTTTTCTTTTTTGATACATATCCATATTAATCACTTCCTTTTTATAATTCACTATTTATTTGCTTCATCTATATTTAAATATAGGTTTATTTCTTCTTCTGTTGGTAATTTATCTATTAATTCTTTTGGTAATTGTTCTTTTAGTTTATAAGTTGAAACACCTATAGGAACATTTGTGGATTTCAAAGACCAATCTACCGTTACTCTGTTCTTTCCTCTACATAATAATAAACCAATCGTAGGTGTGTCACCTTCTTTTTTTATTGTTTCATTAACTGCTGTTACATAAAATCCTAGTTGTCCTATATATTCTGGTTTAAATTCACTTGCTTTTAATTCAACAACCACATAACATCTAAGTTCCAAATGGTAAAATAGCAAATCAATATAATAATCTTGATTATCAACTGAAATTTTGTATTGATTCCCGACAAAACTAAACCCTTTCCCTAATTCTAATAATACATTTCTTATTTTAGTTATCAAAGCTTCTTCCAGTTCTTTTTCTTTATATTCTTCTTTTAATGTAATAAAATCAAAAATATATGGATCTTTTATAGTATTATTTACTAGATCACTATCTTTCGGAGGTAACATTGCATTAAAATTATTGTTACTACTTCCTATTCTTTTATGAAATTTTGTTTCAATTTGAATAGAAAGTACATTTCTACTCCAACCATTTTTAATAGTATTTTCGGCATATATTTTTCTAATATCCTTATCTTTAATTTTTTCAATTAGCAATAAATTATGTCCCCAAGGTAATTTGGCAACAAGTTGTTGCCATTTTTCATCATCAGCATATTCTTCATAGAATAATCTCATTGACCTTATATTTCTTTCAGAAAAACCTTTCATATTAGGAAAAGTTAATTTAAGTTCTGTTGACACTTGTTTCGTAAAATTATTTCCATATTGTTTATTTTCTGAAACTATCTTTCCTAATTTAAAATACAACATAATTAAATTGCTATTAACCTCTTGCATAGTTTTTATTTGTGTATTTATAATTTCTTCTTTAATATTACTAATAATATCTTTAAAATTTTTATCTAGCATAATTCACATCCTTTATATTGTTTTTCATAACTCTCCACATACCAGTTAATATTAGCTTTATTATTTACATCTTTTTTATTGTTATTTTCTTGTCTCATTTTCTTGTTTGATACATATCCATATTAATTACTCCAATTATTTTAATTTTTTTCTTTACTTTTCCTTTCTTTTATTAAACAAAACCTCTAAATCTTGCTTTTTTAATAAAGATACATTAGAATCTATATAAGATAATTTAATCTTCTCTTTATTCTGTTCATAAAAATTAGAAATCAAATGATAACAATCAGTATATCTATCTATTAAAACACCTTTCATTATATTATCTTCCAATATATTATCTTTACATTTCTTCTTAAAAATATTATAAATTTCTGAAGAAATCATATCATTTAAAACCTCATTATAATACTTTTCTTCATAGTCATACTCTAATCCACATTTAACTACACTTTTACCATTTTTTATAACAATATCAGAACTTATAGCATGATTTAATTCGTGAAATAAACTTTTATCATCAACACTAAAAATCGGCAAAGCAACAATTCTTTTTAATTCATTATCAAAAGGAAGATTTACTTCATATGGACTTTCATTTTTATCTCTTAGTGCTATAGCAATAGAATGCATCAATAATTTTTCATCCAATAAAAGCCTTTCGTCTGAAGAGCCAACTATTTTATTTGTACCTAATTTATAAAAATTATCAATTGTTACTTCTTGCTTATAAAAATTATTTTCAATTAAATAAACTATATAAGGAAGAAAAAACATTATATTTTTAAATTTATCATCATAGTCTTGTTTTAAACTATTAACAATATAAAATATGGTAATATCATTAATATAATATAAAAAACTAATATTATCAAATCTAGCAGTTATTATATTACGATAATTTTCTCCATAAAATTCTATAAAAGATTCTAAAATTATGTCTTTATAAGTTACTATTTTGTTAGTAATTTTTTTAGAATATTCTTTTTTTACATTATCAACTTTCATATAAACCACCCTAATTTTTAACTTGTTCTAAATACATTACTTCTTTACCTCTTTTTTTAGCATACTCAATTTCTTTACTTGTTGATTTTCTAATATAACCATTTACATTAACTACATAAATAGCATCACTAATTTCAATTTTATTATAATGTAGATCTGCTAAAACCTTTTTATCTTTTTCACTAAATTCATCATTACAATAAATACACTGAATAACAACATATTTATTTTCTATTTCAAGATTTTTTGCTTCTTCCATCATTTTATCTTTAAATTTCATACTTCCACAAATGGTAACAATCTTATTCATACTGATTCTCCTCGTATACATAACATTAATTTTCAACAAATAAAATCTAGATATATTATATCACGTATATTGTTTAACATAAAGATTATTAATTTAAAACTTATAGTATATTTTTCCCTGTTGTGGTATAATATCTGCTTAAGGAGAGAGGCCTATGGAAAAATTTGTATTAAGTCAAATGAAAGATGAAGATTTTTCTAAAGCAGTAAATGAAATATATCTATTAACTGATTATAATAAAAAGCAATATCCGGATTATTATAAATGGTTTTTTTCTAAGAATATTCCAAGAGTTATTAATGGTACTGGTGATGTAATATTCTATTTAGATGAAACAGAAATTGTAGGAGTTAGTATTTTAAAAAATGAGAATGAGAAAAAAATTTGTACTTTTATGATTAATCCAAAATATAGAAAAAAAGGTAATTCAAAGATACTTTTAAAAGATTCTTTTGAATATTTAAAAACAGATAAACCCGTAATTACAATTCCTGAATTTAGATTAAACGAGTTTTCTAGTATTATTAAGGCATATAACTGGGAAGAGACCTCTGTTATTGATAATTATTTATCTAAAGAAATCGAATTTAATAATCCTAAAAAATTAATAAGAAAATAGTAAAGTAAAAGACTATCATAAAAGTAGATAAGTATTATGATAGCCTTTTTTGATTTTTATTAAATAAGTCTACTATATAAATATTATTCTTTTATTTCACTAGCATATTCTGGAAGATTTGAAGGTATATCACATTTTTCAAGTGGTATTCCTTTGGTATCAAGTATTTTCATTAATGCTATACTTAAAGCAGCATTTTGCATAAGTCTTTTTCTCATTTCTATAATAGCATGAGGATTATTAACATCTATATCATCGATTTTTTGAATACGTTTTCTAAACATTCTACGCCATTCTTCAATATTCCATTTTCCATTATACTCTCCCCATAGATACTCTTCTAATCTTCTTGATGCTATTATGACTTCTCTTATTTGTTCTTCTTCATCTGTATACATATTTTCACCTCTATTAGTTTTATTTTAATATATTAGTTACTAAAAATTCTATAACATCACTTTCATCATATTTTTTATTTTTAGTTTTTGTAGTTTCACTAAAATATTCATTAGTTTCTTTATCAATAGAAACTGAATTTAAAGGATAACCTGGATTAATTACTTTAGAAGGTTTATCTACTAAATAAAAATCATCTTTACTCCAAGTATAAGTTGCCTCATTTTCATTATTTACAACTGCTATTCCATAAACCCATCTTGTTGTTAATTTACCTTCTTTTCCATATTCATGAGCTAAATTAGAATAATACTCAATCATTTCTTCATCATTTAATCTTTTTCCATTTACCCTTCTTACAAACATACCTGGTTGTTTTTCTTCTGGAATCCCTTCAATATATAAATTATCATCCATAGCAAATACTGGAATATCAATAACTTTTGAGTATGCTCTTGCTTTAATAAGAGCATTTTCTATAGCATTTTTACCATTTTCTTCTACATTTAATTTTTCTTTTAAATCATTAATTGTAATTATTTCAATGTCATTTTCCAATAACCCTTTTTCAAATCTTTTTACTTTTGCCTTGTTTTCTGTTGCAAATAAAACTTTTCTCATAATATACCTTCTTTCTTAAATTTCTATTGTCTTAACAAAATTACCATGTTCTTTTATAACACGTATTAAATCAATAGTTTTAAGCCAAACAGTTGCAGTATTATCATTAGGATGCACTCCTACAATTCCTTCATCTAAAGTTAAAGTATAATCTATATATACAGTAACTTTTCTTTCATTATCATTTAAAACTCCAAGTGTAGAAACAAAACCCGGTACTAAACCCAGTATATCTAATAACTCCTTTTCACTAGCAAAACTAAGAGATCTAGTCTTATATTTTTGTTTAAATTCTTTTAAATTTACTTTTTTATCACCTTTTACTACAACTAAGTAATAATTTTGCTTTTTATCATCACAAATAAAGAGATTTTTGGCATCACTATTTTGATAAGGAAAACTAATTTCTTTTAATTCTTCCATATTATAGACAGCTTTATGATTTGTTATTTCATACCAAATATTTTTTTTATTTAAATATTCATATATATCATTTTTATTAATAGTATTACCTCCTTTAAGCTTATTTTATCAAAATAAATTTATTAAAACAATTATTATATATATTTTTTATTTATATTATAGTTAATAATAGTATGAGTATTAAAAATAATTCTAAGTATATATTTATTATAAAGAAAATTAAAGTTTAAGAGAAAATATTATTACTTTCAAATTATTTTAATTATAATTATATATATTTTACTTTATATTTCTACTTTTACTGATTTTTACTTAAACTTTTAAGTTTTTTTGTTATCTCTAGTTTAATAGCTCTTATTGATAATATACTTTGTTACTGCAAAGTATTATTTTAATATTTATAATACATAAAAAATTGCTATTTGTTAGCAACCTTTTCTTTTAAATTAATATCAAATTTTTTATTTTTTATCATTTCTATTTCTTCTTTATATGGAGCATTTTTCTCAATATAAGGAGTTTCTAATATTTTTGGTATATCCTCAAGTCTTGGATTATAACAAACATTAATTAAAGATTCAAAACCTATTTCTCCAAAACCAATATTTTCATGTCTATCCTTATGAGAACCAACTGGGTTTTTACTATCATTTAAGTGAATACATTTAACTTTATCAAACAAATTATATTTATCAACTTCAGCAAGAATATCATCAAAAGAAGAAATTTGAAGACCACTGTCAGATAAATGACAAGTATCTAAACATATACCAATTTTATCTTTCTCATTAATACCATTTATTATAGTATTTATTTGTTCTATACTAGTTCCAAGTTCAGTACCCTTTCCTGCCATAGTTTCAAGTAAAATAGTTGTCTTAGTTGTAGGTAATATTTCATTTAAAGCATTTATAATGTTCTTTATACCTATCTCTTCTCCTTGTCCTACATGTGATCCTGGATGTAAAACTAATTTAGAAACTCCAAGCATTTCACAACGTTTACATTCTTGTTTTAAGAAATTAATAGAAAAATTATATTTACTTTCTTCCCCATTAGCAAGATTTATTATATATGGTGCATGAACAATAACATTATTTATATCAATATTATTTTCTTTCATTAAACATTTAGCTTCTTCAGTTAATTCTTGATTTAGAGGAGCCCTATTAGTATTTTGAGGTGCTCCAGTATAAAACATAAATGTATTAGCACCATAAGATAAAGTTTCTTTAACTGATCCCACTAATTGACTATCTTTTTTAAAAGAAACATGCGATCCTATTATTAACATATTAATTCACCTCTTATTAATTATAACAAAAAAAAGATACTAATTAAAGTATCGTTATTAATATTACGAACAAGCGCTTTGGCCTGATAATTTTACAGCATTATCATCTATACTATTTTCAGCAGTATACTTAAATCCATGACCGCCTCCGTCAATTAGGCACATTTCATATGTATATGTAGTGTTATTGTCTGCTGTAGTTTGAGTAACTTTTATGCTAGCTTCTTTATACGCTGACCCAAATGGACTTGAATTTAATTTTTTTTCTAATAAATTATTTATCTCAGTCTTGTCAAATGTCATGACTGTTGAATCAGCACCATCTGCAGTAAACCCTTTACTAATTACTTCATTTCTTACTGCACTTATTGCTGAATGAGCATTATCTGCAAATGTTCCTTGTCTTGCAGCATTCAAATATTTTGTTACTGCTGGAATTGCTACCATTACTAAGATTGCTAGTATTACTATAACTGCTAAAAGTTCTATTAAAGTAAATCCTTTCTTATTATTAATTAGTTTTTTCATATTTATATCCTCCTTATTTTCTTATATAAAAAATATATCATTTTATTTTAGTTTTGTAAATAGTTTTAAAATTTTTTGTTTTATTTTACAATTTATGATTATACTGTAGTACATTTGTTACCAATAAATACCCCTTCTTTTACACTATTGACACTTAAGTTATCTTTATCATCCTCTATAACATAACATTTAGTACCATCTTTTGATTCTAGATGTATTGTAACTTTTCTTTCTTGGACTCCTGTTGAACTTGAACTTGGTTCTTTAAATTCAATATAACTATTATTTGTATCATATTTAAATCCATAAGGATCTGTTAAATCTTCGCTTTTTATACTTTCTATTTTACCTAAATTTATTCGAGAAGAGCCTGAATCATTTATTGTAAAGTATGTTGTATCATTTCTATATTTATCTTGTTTGTACATATATGTTGCTTTTGATATAAATTCTTTTGCGTTTGTTATGTATTGATCTTTTTTACCTTTATCTATCATATTAATTATATTTGGAGTTGCTATTATTGCTATTATTGACATTATTACTACTACTGCGATTAATTCAATTAAAGTAAAACCTTTTTTATTCATTAACAATCACCTCTACCTATACATTGTGTTAAACTATTGTTTACGTCTTCAACATATTTTTTTTGGTTATCATACTCATTTCTTACTATAGCAAGTACCATAAACATCGTAATAGATAACAATATTATGATAGCATATACCATACTAGTAACAGCAAAACCTCTATTATTCATATCTTATCACCTATGATAAAATTATAACAAAACTTTTGATAAAAAAAAAGATATATTAGGAAAATATATCAATTATTTGTGATACTTTGTCAATGCTTTTGGAAAATCTATCTAGTTTATCTTTAGGAGTTAGTTTATATACTACTTTCATTTCTTTTTCGAATTCTATTAGATAGTTAGGATTTCTGTTTAAATATTTATACCAATTGGAATTTTCTCTTAAAAATTTTTGATAATTGGGATTTTGTTTTATTTTATATTGTAGTAATAAATTCATTAATCATCCAAGTACTTATATAATGGTCTTGCCTCGTAACTGGATTTTCTAACAGGAATTTCAGCTTCTTTTGTTTTTACTAGTTCTTCGATATATCCAATTCCTTTTTGAATTGAATTAATAGAGTTTTGTACTTCAGTCATATCAATATTTTTAAACATACCAAACATGTCTTTTAGGGTTACTGTACTTGCTTTTGTAGTAGTTGATAAATATTTATCCCATACTGTACTATTTTCGCCATATAGGACGTACATATCATAGAAATCTTGCCATGTTTTTTCTCCTTTTGTTACATAGTTTTCCAAAATTGGTTTAGTTCTAACAAAGTTTTTGAAATTTTCTAAAGACATGATAATCACCTAATTAATTATATGTCTTTTTTTTGTTTTGTTTCTTTTTTTGTCTTTTTATGTTTTTAGTTTACTGTTTCTTTTAGTCTTTCATATTCTTCAATGATATCTTGTTTGTTTTTTTCTAAAAGTTCTTTTGAGCCACGATATCTATTTTCTCTTTGGAATATATCATCTAGTTTTGTAAAGTCTGCATCACTATCTAAGGTGAATTTTTTTGTTTCTGGATTGTAGCGATAAAGTGGAAAATATCCAGATGCTGTTGCTAGTTTCTCCTCACTTACTGAGTCTTTCATACCTGTTTTTATACCATGTGCTATACATGGAGCATAAGCAATAAGTATTGATGGTCCATTATGGTTTTCAGCTTCTAACATGGTTTTTATTGTATGCATAGGGTTTGCTCCTAGAGATATTGTTCCTATATAAACATTAGGATAAGCACTTGCTATTCTTGCTAAATCTTTTTTTGATGTTTTCTTACCACTTGATGCAAATTTTGCTATTGCTCCTGGTCTTGTTGATTTTGATGATTGTCCTCCGGTATTTGAATATACTTCAGTATCAAGAACTAGGATATTGACGTTTTCGTTTGTTGACATAACGTGATCTATTCCTCCAAATCCTATGTCATAGGCCCAACCATCTCCTCCAACTAACCAGATACTTTTTTCTTTTATGTATTTTTTATATGGTATTATTTCTGGAAAGTTATTATAATCTAGTTCGTTGTAGACTTTTTCCGATGTTTCTTTTGAATAATTATCTAGATATTCTTCAACTAATTTTTTGTTTTTGTTATTTAGTTTATCTTTATTTTCATTCATAATAGATATTATTTTGTTTTTCATATAGTCTTCTGCTACTCTTATACCATAACCAAATTCTGCATTATCTTCAAATAAAGAGTTTGCCCAAGGGACACTCCAAGGGGTACTTGGTAATGATGCTCCATAGATCGATGAACATCCTGTTGCATTTGCAACAACTAAGTTGTCCTTGAATAATTGTGAAAGAAGCTTTAAATATGGTGTTTCTCCACATCCTGCACATGCTCCACTAAAGTTAAAGGCTGGATTTATGAACTGACTACCTTTTACAGTATTAATACTCATTACTCTTTTTTCTGATATATCTTTTAAATAATTATACTTTATTTGTTCTTTTTCCTTTGTTTGTTTCATTTCTATGGCTTTTGTTGGACATATATTTTGACATAAACTACAACCAGTACAATCGTAGGTTGATATTCCTACTGTAAACATTAAGTTATTATCTTTTATTTTAGCTTCTTTAGCGTCTTGTTTTACTTCTTCTGGAGCATTTTCGTATTCTTCTTGTGTTAGAAGATATGGTCTTATTACAGAATGTGGACATACAAAGGAACATAAATTACACATTATACATTTGTCTTTGTTGTAATTAGGTACTATATTTGATATATTTCTTTTTTCATATTTTGATAATCCTGCTTCACATACTCCATCTTCATTAGATAAGAAATGACTAACTTTTATTTCATTTACTTTTCCATGTTCCAGCAACGAAAATACTGATGAACATGATTCTTCTAAATTATAGGCTTCTATTTCTTGTGGTGTTATTTCCTTTATTAATTTTAGTGAATCTTTTAAAGCATTTATATTAGCATTTACCACTTCTTGTCCTTTTCTTGAGAAGTTTTTCTTTATCATTTCTATTATATAGTTTGTAGCTTTTTCCTTTTCCATAAGGTTTGTTATGTTTAAAATTACATTTTCCATTATCATACTTATTTTATTTGGAATACCATTATCACTTGCTATTTTTGAGGCATTAACTGTATAAAATTTTATGTTTTTTTCTTTCATTGTTTTTAGATAATTACTTGGTAGTTTTATTTTTTCTTTTTCTGTATTTAAAATAAATATACCATTTTTTGTTATACCTTTTAACATATCAAACTTATCTAAATAAGTATCTTTTGAACATATTACTACTTTTGGAGTTTCTACATAGTATGTACTTTTTATTTCTTTACTACTAAACCTTAAATGACTTTTGGTAACTCCCCCACTTTTTTTAGAATCATATTCAAAGTAACCTTGAACATATTTATTTGTGTTTTCTCCAATTATTGTTAATATGTCTTTGGAAGTTGTAATCATACCATCTGAGCCATAACCATATATTAGAACTTCATCATAATCTTTTTTAAAAATAGTATTTGTTCTTTCAAGGGATAAGTTTGTTATATCATCGTTTATTCCTATTGTAAACTTTTTCTTTGGAGTTTGGCTTTTTAAGTTATTGTATACTGCTTCTATGTCATTTAGATTGGTATTTTTCGATGATAGTCCGTATCTTCCTCCATAAACTTCTATGTTTAAATTATTGTTTTTTATTACATCTATAATATCTAAACAAAGTGGTTCATTTAAGGAACCCGGTTCTTTTGCACGATCTAGAACTGCTATTTTTTTCGTAGTTTTTGGCAAGACGTCTAATAAATATTTACTTGAGAATGGTCTATATAAATGAACTTCAATTAATCCTATTTTTGTATTTTTATAATCTAGGAATTCTTTTATTGTTTCACATACCGAACCCATAGCAACAATAACATATTTTGCTTTTGGATCCCCATAATATTCAAACGGTTTATAATTTTTTCCTGTTATTTTGTTTATGTCTTTCATGTAGTTATTTACTACATCTGGTAATTTATTATAAAATTCATTACGAGATTCTACAGCTTCAAAATAAACACTATCTCCTTGATTAGTTCCTCTTGTAGTTGGGTTATCTATATCAAGAGAATGATTCCTAAATTTTTGTAGAGCTTCTCTATCGATTAGTTTATTTACTTTTTCGAAATCTATTACATCTATTTTGTTATATTCATGAGAAGTTCTGAACCCATCAAAAAAGTTTACAAAAGGAATTCTTCCACGAATAGTTGAAAGATATGCTATATTTGTAAGATCCATTACTTGTTGAACTGATGATGATGCTAGTATTGCAAAGCCTGTTCCTCTTACAGCATAAATATCACTTTGATCTCCCATTATAGAAAGAGCATGAGTTGCTATAGTACGAGCTGCGACATTTATAACACATGGTAAAAGCTCTCCCGCTATTTTGTACATATTTGGTATCATTAGAAGTAGTCCTTGGCTAGCAGTATAAGTACTAGATAAAATACCATCTTGCAAAAGCCCATGAACCATTCCTATTGCACCAGCTTCACTTTGCATTTCTACTACTTTTACTTTGTCTCCCAAAAAATTTTTTTCATTTTTATTTCCTAATTCATCAATATACTCAGCCATGGTTGTAGCTGGAGTTATTGGATATATCCCTGCAACCTCAGTAAATTTATATGATACTGTTGCACATGCTTTGTTACCATCTAATATCTTTTTCATTTTTTATCACCATGATTAGTATACTAAAACGCAGAAGATTTTTCAATAATACTTAAAAAAAAACAATAAAAAAGAGCCTTAACTCTAATTTACAGTTTATCTTCTACTAAACTAAATACTTTCAACTAATAACTCTCTTAAAAGAGTATTTCTATTTTCATCTCTATCAACAGAAATAGCTTTTCTAAGAGCAGATTCTTCCCCAATTACAATAAGTTTCTCTTTTGCTCTAGTAACTGCAGTATAAATAATTTTTCTATAAAGCATAAAACTATAAGCATTTAAAACAGGAAGAATAACTATTTTAAACTCACTACCCTGACTTTTATGAATACTAATAACATAACCAAGTTTAAAATTTTCAAAAGTAGAGGTACTATAATTAACCATATTACCATCAAAATCACAAACAATTTCTTTTTTCTTTCCTTTATTAACCCTAACTATCTCACCAATATCTCCATTAAAAACATTATCCTCAACACTATTAACCAGTTGAATAACTTTATCCCCTTCTCTATAAATCATTCCATTATGCAAAAGTTCATTTTTAAAATTATCTTTTTCATTTAAAATACCTTGCATATACATATTAAGAGCATCTATTCCATTATCACCTTTATACATTGGCGCTAAAACCTGAATATCATAAATAGACATATCTTTATAAGTTAAAATAAAATCATTAAGACAAGACTTTAAATTATCACTATTAGCTTTAACAAAAGTAAGATCATCACTCTCATTAAATAAAGACATATCAAGTCTGCCAGAAATAATATCGTGTGCCAAAAAATTAATATTTGAATTACTATCTTGTCTATATAAAGTCTTAAGATAAGTAACCGGAACAACATCACTTTGAATAAAATCCTTTAAGACTTGACCTGCTCCAACACTAGGAAGTTGATTATAATCTCCAATCATAACAATTCTTGTACTAGCTTTAAGTCCTAAAAGCAAATTATACAAAAGATCAGTATCAAGCATACTAGCCTCATCTATAATAACAAACTTAACATCACTTTTATTTTCTTCATTAATTAAAAAAGTATTTTCTTCTTTTTGCCATTTCAAAAATCTATGAATTGTATAACTAGGAAGTCCTGATTCCATACTCATTCTCTTACTAGCTCTCCCTGTCGGAGCAAGTAAAACTAAACTATCTAAAAGCTCTTTCCTAGAAAGATTATTAATAACTCTATATAAACTCGTAATAGCTTTTACAACTTTAGTCTTACCAGTACCAGGTCCCCCTGTAATAATAGAAAAACTAAAATTAAATGCCCTTTCAATAGCATCCCTTTGTTCTTTATTAAAAATAACTCCTAGCTGCTGTTCTATAGAACATATTTCATCTGAATAAGATAAATCCCCAAACTCACGAGTAAGAGCACTAATTCTTTTAGAAATATACATTTCTTTATTATAAGTACTAAGCAAAATATATCTATCATTATCAATAATTATTTTCCCTAACTTCACTAAATTAGTTATTCCTTTATTAATAACTTCTTCATTAACACCTAATACCCTTTTAGAATAATTAATAAGCATATCATAAGAAGTATAAGTATCTCCCGTCCTAAAACTAATATTTTCAAGAACATAAATAATTCCATAAGAAACCCTATCAAGATCATCTAAACCAATCCCAAAACTACCTCTAAGTCTTTCAATCTTACCAAAAGTAATATCAGGAATATCATCAATCATTTGATAAGGGCTAGTAAAAATAGTATCTAAATTATTACTATAAAACTTTTCAATCTTAAGAGCATCACGCATAGAAAAACCAAGACTAACTAAATTAATCATCTTATCATAACTAGATTTATATAAAAGAAGACTTTCATAAATAATATCACTTTGTTTAGCAGTTAAACCCTTTACTTTTCCTAAAACATTTCTATCATCAAGAATAAGTGTTAAACAATTAACTCCCAAAGCATCAACTACACTTTTAGCTTTTTTCTCTCCAATCCCTTTAAATAATTCACTAGATAAAAAATCAATAATATGATCTTTATCATCTGGAAGAAGAACTTCATAAGAACTAACACTAAACTGCTCACCATATTTATCATGACTTACTATTTCTCCATTAAAAAGATAATTATCACTCTCATTAAGATCACCAAAATAACCAGTAAAAGTAATAGTAGAACTCTTAAGATCTAAATCACTTTCTTTAACTTTAAAAAGTCCTACCACATAATCTTTATCAGATCTAAAAATATACTTCCTAAAATTACCCTTTATATAAGCCATAAACAATACCTCCAAGCAATCATTTTTCTAAAATAATAGTAACTGGTCCATCATTAATAAGAGAAACCTTCATATCTTCTCCAAAAATACCCTCTTCAGTTTCCAAACCACATTTTCTAAGTTCATCATTAAACTTATCATATAACAAAACAGCTTCTTCTCCTCCCAAAGCATTTATATAACTAGGTCTATTTCCCTTCTTACAATTAGCATACAAAGTAAACTGAGAAATAGATAGAATCTTACCACCAACATCTAAAATAGATAAATTCATAACCCCAGATTCATCATCAAATATTCTAAGATTACTAATCTTACGAACCATCCAATCTATTACTTCATCATTATCTCCATCCGTAAAAGAAACTAAAAGAAGAAGACCCTTATCAATTTTTCCAACAATACGAGAGGTTACACTAACACTAGCCTCACTTACCCTTTGAACAACAACTTTCATTATCTCATAATCCTTTCAACATCATTAACATAATTAATCTTACCCAAATTAACCATAAACTTATCAAGTTCCGAAACATTAGCTACCAAAACAGAAACAGAATAAACATTATTTAAACCTTTATTTATAAGATTAACATTCTCACAAGTAATTCCTAAAGAAGCCGCAGCTTGAACAATATCAACAATAATATTCTCATCAGAAGTCGTATGTATTATAAGTTCACTATTATATTTATTACTATAATCATCATTCCAAGTAGCATTAATCTTTCTCTCATCAAAAAACTCAACATTACTACATTCCTTACGATGAATTCTTATACCACTAGATTTAGTAATATACCCAACAATCTCATCTCCTGGAACCGGCAAACAACAATTAGCAATATGTGTTTCAATATTTTTAGTATCACCAACAACAATATCATTATTAATATTCTTAGAAAAAGATTTAAATATCTTCTTAACAGGTTTCTCCACTAATTCACCATGTTTCACAATACTCTTAGGAGAAAATTTACTATTACCAATATTCAAATAAAGATCATCAACAGAACTAAGTTTAAACTCAGAAAAAACCTCATCTAAATTCTTCTTTTCCATAAAAGAAGAAATAGAAATACCTCTCCTACGTAATTCCTTTTCAAGTAAATCCTTCCCAAGAGCAATATAATCTTCCCTAGTAGTTCTATTAAAGAAACTTTTAATTTTATTCCTAGCACCAGTTGTCTTAACAATATTAAGCCATTCTCTAGAAGGACCCTTAGAATTATTATTAGTTATTATTTTTATAATATCAGCATTTTTAAGTTCATAAGCAAGAGGAACCATATTATTATTAACAATAGCACCCGTCATCTTATCACCAACTTGAGAATGTACTCTATAAGCAAAATCAATTGGAGTAGCACCCTTTGGAAGTTCAATAACATCCCCTTTCGGAGTATATACATAAATATTATTACTTAAAACCTCATTTTTTACTTTATCTACAAAATCCTCACTAGTAAGTTTATCATCTTTAAGTTCAATAATAGATTTATAAAACTGTAACTTTTGTTCAGTAATATTTTGCATCTCAACCGCAGCATTCTTATTTTCCTTATAAGCCCAATGTGAAGCAATACCATTCTCAGCAATCTCATCCATATCATAAGTCCTAATTTGAATCTCAAACAAATTACCCTCAAGTCCAAAAACAGTAGTATGAAGCGTTTGATAAAGATTAGTCTTAGGCATAGCAATAAAATCCTTAAATCTCTTAGAAACAGGTTTATATTTAGAATGAATAAGTCCAAGAGCCAAATAACACTCTTGTTCCTTATCAACAAGAATCCTAATTGCCAAAAGATCATATATATCATTAAAACTACGACCCTTATCAAGTTTCTTATAAATACTATAAATACTCTTAGCACGACCTTTAATCTCATGCTTAATACCATTTTGTGTAAGAAGCTTACTAACCTCATCCATCATCTTCTTTACACATTCCTCACGTTCTTTTTTAGTCTTATTAAGTTTAACCACAACATCCCTATAAGCCTCAGGCTTTAAATACTTAAGAGAAAGTTCCTCAAGTTCACTCTTAATCTTATTCATCCCAAGCCTATGAGCAATCGGAGCAAGAATTTCCAAAGTCTCCTTAGCCTTTCTTTTTTGTTTCTCATGAGGAAGAGCATACAAAGTCCTCATATTATGCAGACGATCCGCAAGCTTAATAATTATAACCCTAACATCCTCACTCATACCAACAATTATCTTCTTATAATAACTAGTTAAATATTCATTATCCGTAGAAACATTAATATTATTAATCTTAGTAACACCATCAACTAAATTAGCCACTACTTCTCCAAAATTATCTTTAATATCACTTTTACTAGCCTCAGTATCCTCCACAACATCATGAAGAAGTGCCGCAATAATCGTATCCTTATCAGCATTTATAGAAGTCAAAATATAAGCCACAAAAAGAGGATGAACAATGTACTCCTCACCAGTTCTCCTATATTGACCACTATGCTTTTCCTTAGCATACAAATAAGCTCTCTTAATATCCTTAATATCAGAACTCCTCAAATAACCATTCAACTTAGATTCTAAATCACTATATTCAATTACCCTATTAGTCAAACTATCACCTCATAACATTAACATCTAATTTTAAAATATCATTAACAATCTCATTCAAAGACAAATCCTTACTATGCATCCATTTATTATTCTTCAAATAAATAAAAATATCTTCCTCAGTAATATTAAAACCCAAAGTCTTAAAATCATCAGAACGTTTACACAAAGCAGGCATTATCCTTTCTTTTAACTCATCCAAAGAACTAAACATATAATCACTCCAATACTAAATAGTCTATATATATTATATATTATTTCTAATCATTTTTAAAGGTCAAATATGGTTTCATACCAGATTTATAAGGACCATACATAAAAAGATAAACCCCAGACTTAACAAAAAGAATATACTTATCACTAATTTTAGGTATAATACCACCATTCATAACACTATTATATAAAGAAGAAGGAACCTCCATCACCAAAGGAGAAAAAATATCACAAACATCAAAAAGTTTATAATTACCAGAATCAAGATCAGAAAGATTACACGAATCAGACAAAGAAAAACTACCCTGACTAATTCTTTCTAAATTACTCATACAAAGACAAACACCAAGTTTATTCCCAATATCATTAATAAGACTCCTAATATAAGTACCCTTACTAACAGAGCAACAAAAAGAAAAATACTTAAGACCATCTCTTTCATAAAAAGAAACATCATAAATAGAATGAATAGTAACAGATTTACTAGGCAAAGTAACAAATTCACCACTGCGAGCATAATCATATAACTTACGGCCATTAACCTTAACAGCACTATATATAGGAACCTCTTGATCATAAGTACCAACAAAACTATTAAGACAAGATAAAATAGCATCACTAGAAGCATAACCACTTCTAGAAACAACAGATCCAGTAACATCATAAGTATCAGTACTAACACCCATAAGAACCTCAGCACGATAAACCTTATCATCAAATAAAGAAAAATTACCAAGCTTAGTAAGAGCACCAATACCAATAACCAAAAGACCACTAGCAAGAGGATCCAAAGTCCCAAAATGCCCAACACGTTTAGTATTAAACTTACGACAAACAACATTAACAACATCACGAGAAGTATAACCCTTAGGCTTATTAATTAATATAACTTTATCCATAACACACCACCTAAATACATATAAATTATAAAGCAAAAGAAAAAAAATCACAACAAAAGTTAAACACATTCATTGTGAAATATCAAATCAAAAACAAATACAAGAAAACTTATAACTCATTAATTTCTTTAATGTCTAAACCTGTTACCCTAGAAATTATATCTATACTTATATTTTCTTTTAACATATTCTTGGCTGTTTCTATAGCTTTTTCTCTAATACCCTTTTGCTCTGCATTATAAAGCTCGGTATTTCTCAGTAATTCTTCATGTAATTCCTTATCATATAAACCTACAACATCAT
>ERZ857965.614-NODE-614-length-48127-cov-3.657285_pt1 | contig 48127 bp, 38 predicted proteins | sample MGYA00519758_ERZ857965 | MGnify/ENA primary metagenome ERZ857965 (study PRJEB31778, sample SAMEA3449381) | human gut metagenome | biome: human gut; feature: human-associated habitat; material: faeces | place: United Kingdom | collected 2010/2012 ... | reverse complement strand
CATCTTTCGGATGAACAGCTCAAAGAACTGACAATTGATTTGTGTCCATATAATAAAATAGAATCATTATAGAATAGGACCTTTCAAAAAACTCCCAATTATAGATCTTTACATTTATATCATAAGGAGTACGCCCAAAAGTTAAGCAACAACAAACTTTAGGGGGTACCTCCATGTGATAAAACTACTCAATTATTCTATTTAATAAACTATAAATATAAAATTATAATCTCATTTCGAGAGAAAGGCGTTCTGCCACATAATTATAGACTCTTATAGAATTGTCCCAACCATTGCAGCATTCAGGACTGAGAGCAATAGTAAGTACAGCTATTTTTGCCTTTCCTTTCACAATTTGGTTACATACAGCTTCTATATATTCATCAGTAAATAATTGTACCTTACTATTAAAAAAATAGTCAATATCCAGATTTACAATCCATAATCTTTCTTCATTATTACTAATTTGCTCTTCCAATGTTTGACTCAAATCATAACAATTGATATTTATCGGATGAATTGGGGCATCTTGAACTCCTTTATCTGGATCAAAATAGCTATCATATGATTGAACATTTGTTACACTACTTCTTTCACCTGATACAAAATTATGACATGCATAAATTTCTTTCTTGAACCAATGTGGAAATACTGATTTCATGTGAAGTATATAGTTATCCCACCTTAAAGCTTTTACGGGAGGCAAAACAACTTGAGGGGGTTGATCATAATGCAACGAAGTATATTCATCAAGTGAAATTTTTCTATTCTCTGAAAATAATTTTTGTACAATATTATGAGAGCTATTAGCTAGATCATCATGCTGATCAATATGACAAAAGTTATATTCTTTATGTCGATCCAAAGTGTTATACCAACACCAACCTGCAGCAAGATGATTGTCCATTATGTAAGTACAACCTTCTTGATAAAGAATATTTAATACACTTGAGCGAGACTCGATTTTTTTAAATTATTATTCTTTATATGCCAAATCTGTTCCATAAGTTTATATTAAAAATATCTATTATTGAGAATCAAATATAGCGAGATTCTTACATTTTCTGCATATCATGAAATAGATGTCTGAAAGTAACGTTTCAATTTTTCTATAAAATCACCAAATCCACTTGCAGGAAATACATTTTGTGGAACATGGACTCCATAAGTACCCACAGCTCTAATATCTGTATCCTCACCTCTAAACGCGTCATCAACACGTCTACGTAAATCAGCCTCTAAATACCCTATATTATCTAAAACTTTTATACGACTTTGCATTTCATCAAAAGAGACATTCTCTTTCCTCTGAACTCTGTTTTGATCAAAAGTCCACATTTGAGCAGATATCAAAGCATAATTATCGGGATTATCAACAGCTTTTTGAAATTGTTGTTGAGACATGACAACAGATTCTTTGTCTACCCATCTCGACTTTATCTCAATATAATAATTATTATAACCCTCTTTACTAAGTATTAAATCTTGTCCGCCCTGCTCATTTTCTACAGAAACGCCTATGTCACTTAATGCATTCTTGATATAATACTGGATATGAGATTCTACAAAATCACCTAGCATCTTGATGTATGCTTCATGTTCACTTTCAGCTATAGCATCTTGTACCCGAAGAACAATTTGATCTGCATCTTCACGTTCAGAAATATCAGCCATCTGTTCCAAAAGATTCGGATTACGCCGCTTCATCATACGATTTATTGCAGATCGTTCAGTCGCTGTCCCTAAATTATAACGGATTGTCTCTCGCTGATTATAAATGTCTCCAAATAAACTTTGCCAACTTTTACCTATAATCCCTTCCTTTTCAGTTAATTCTATTATATCCAGAACTATTACATTACTATATTTATCACCACTCAATTTATTCTGAATTTCTTTTGCAATAGAATGAGCTGTATTTTGGAATTCGTCATTATTGAAACAATCACAATACTTTTCAAAATCGGGATGTACGCATTTATCATGTAAGTCTTCACCAAATACCTCTAAATATAACTTAAAAAGGTCCTCATTCAAATCGACATCTCTTTTTAGGTCATTAGGTACATGCAGGTTTAAATTCATATCTGGATATATTGCATATTGAGTGCAAAAGTTTTTGAAATCATCTCCACGAGCAGCATCGACAAAAGAAGAGAGAGCCTCAAAATTAATTTTTACCCATTCTGTACTTTTTGTCGAAATTTTCCGCATCTGATTTTCTACAAGAGTAATAAATATTTGTCTATATATATCTAAAGATTTATCATCATCTTTCCATGCTGGAATATATAATTCTTTATATTCAAGATCTTCAAATGAGCATATAATAGGCATAATACGATTCCGCTTAGAATCACCATTTTGTGTAATGAATGCAGAACACAGTCTAATCAGATTATATTCAAAATCTGTACTTAACAAATTACCTTCATTCCAATGGATCGCATTTTTTTCTGCATTAACAGATGAATTCAATTCATCACGAAGATTACTCCGAGTATATGGAGACAGCTTTACAATATCCGCAAATTTTGTATTAACAAACTTTTTACAGATAGTCGGATCTAAGGCAGAAACCAAAATATATAAATCTTCCGTAATTGAAATAGCATCACGAAGTTCTTCACGTTTCCTTAGTTCATTATTTCTATTTGGCAGTAAAGCATAATCTGTGAAAAAAGCATCATATCCAGATTTTACAAGCATTTCCAACATACTATGCAACAATATGCCATCATCATTATTCTTACTTATATAAGCAACTATATCTTCAATTTTTAGATAAAATGTATTGTCCAGAAAATTCCATTCTGCTATAATTTTAGACCATTTCAATAATTCTGATTGAATTGGGATAAGTGCCACAGATTTAGCATATGTATAAAGAGTTGGCAAGTATTCAACATTTTCTTCATCAGAAAAGAATTCTACAAGATTAGGCTCAAGGACTAAAGGATGTTCTTCATCTTTCATTGCATATCGAATGCCCTCTATGTCTATAATCTTCAATTTAATAAATTCGTTAACCCATTTTTTCTTTAAGTCTTTATAGAATTCTTCTGTCTCACTTTCTGTATATCCAGAATCTTTTATCGGAAGAGCAGCCATATTCATTGTTCCTTTCCAATGCTCTATATGAGTTTCTAAAAATACCCATAAGTAATGTGTCATTCCTTCAAGAATTTTACTATTCCGTGCCGCTATGTCTTTTACAGCATCATTATTTTTAGGAACAATAATATTGTCTCTAGCCTCCTCAGGAGTAAATTTATGCGAATGAAAAATAAAACTAACATTAAAATATTCTGATCCGATAAGCGGAAAATGAACAAATAAATGTGGAATATTCTGAATTGGTCTCACAATATTTTCACTTTCAAGTGGAAGAATTATCCGACTTTCACCATCATGCAATTGAAGATAATAACAATCAAAAGGATTAGGTCTATCACTATTTTTTGAAATCCATATTCTTGCTAAATGTAAATCATTTATGGAGGTTGGAAGTTCTTCTTTTGAAAACTTTATAACAAAATCTCGATTTTTATCTTCAATACAGCAGCTTCCAATATTATCATTAAATGTAAGCACATAGGGCATTAGCTTAATCGACTCGTCTATTGCATTCTGAACTTTTAACAACCTTTCTTCATTAAGACTATATATTAATTCAGTCCATTCACGTGGCTGGTCAGTTTGAGGCGCATCCATAAGGGCATTAACAGCCTCTATTTGTATAAACATATCTCCAATAAAAGCTGGTATATTATTAAAATTCGTTCTGTCAATTTCAAAATTATCAATATCAACATAAACAGGAGGGTCCTGATTGATACACATACTGCCATTAATTATTATTTTTAGGCCGAATGTATGTGTTGTCAAAAAACCTGTTCCGTATTGCCCAACGGTATCATCACTCTCTTTTTCTTCCGAACTAACTTGTTTTACAAGAGAGCACAGAGAATCATAGGTAAAAGACTTCCCTTTATGTGCAAATATGAAAGCATTCTTTTCGATTGTCATTTTAATTTCAGCACATTCTGAAAGATCTCCCGCATTTTGAAATAGCTCCCAAATAGCTCGATGGGCACTTGCCGTTCCATTCTTTTGTATGCCGTCGCGAATTTTAGTACAATGGCTTTTTAGATTCTGTCTTATCTCGCTATCGCGAGCTTCTTTCTTTTTATTTTCTAGTTGTTCTTCTGTAAGAATATTATTTGACATAATATTGAATTTTAATAATTTGTAATTAGTTCTATGAATCCCAACAAACAGGCAACCTAAAAAGTTAATATTTTAAACTTTTGTCTGAATGTAATTATTAGCTTCCATCCCCACTACAGAAAGATACTCTTTTACTGATCCTATGTTAACATAGAGTGAAGTTATGCGAAGGCCCTTAGTATCATCGATTAGTAGCAGTACATATAAACCGTTTTTGGGGAAAACTTATACTTGTCTGATAAAAGTTGTTTATTAGGTGATTATTTCTATAAAGCAGCAAAAGATTCTAAGCCAGGCTACAAATACATAAGGAGTAAGTTTTCCACATCCCATTTCATTACTGCGAATTATATAAGTGAATCTGTCGCTCAAAAACAGTATCAAACCGTTCCTGTTCGCTTTTCACAATACCTAGTCGCGTAGCCAATAATCGCCATTTCTTGACTGCATTCAGTACTTCACTAATGATTTGCTGAGCTAACTGTTTCTGTAGCATATATTCCTCACAAGAATTCAGCAATTCATTCAAATCCGATTTATTGTTAGAGCTATTGATCAACAGGCTCTGATACTCATTCAGAGTGGGATTCATATCATAAGCCGGAGATAAAGTCCACCCCTTGGCAGTCAGAAGAAAACCATGATTGCGGAAATGGTCATCTGTATTACCAACACAGATATTGAACGCGACTCTGCGATACAGTTCTTTCAGATTATCCTCCACATTGGTACAGTTCTGAAGTATAAAATCAACGATATCCAGATAGCCATGGCCGGTATTAGCATTGTCACCATCATTCAAGCCCAATAGAGTCATGGCTGAAGCAAAATGTATGCGCTTACCGTCTTCACTTCTGTCAAATCGTCGGGAAAGCAAAGTATGGTATTTGTCGCTAGTGGAGATTACTCTTGTTTCTGCAGCATTGACACCAGCCTTCTTTGCCAACAGATGTGAAAAATGTTCCCAAAGACCTGCATCATAATCATCTTTGCGGGACGGAAACTTTGCTATATACAAAATCTTGTTCTCGTCAATTACACTAGCCTTTGGACGCGCTCCGCCAAGAGAAGAACCAGGTTGTACCAGTTGAGCAATCCAACGCATTTCGGGTAACCTGTTCTCATCTTCACTTTTCTCTATTTCGGAACTAGCTGCAATCAACTCACGAATATCTGTCAGTGGTGGTATGCGCAGGACTTCGCTTGCATTGATATACTCTCTATTCATTGATTCCTTGAATCGAAAAGCTCCCATGCGAGAAAAGTCCTCAATCCCGATAAGATAGTCGAATGAAGAAAACCGACGTACCGGACGCTTTTCTTCCTTTGCAAGAATCTGCTCCCGACGATTTATCAATGTACGTCCCCACCTGTCTGGAAGGGCATCAGAAAAACATCCGAAAATATCATTGCCGGGAGCCGTGTATTGCTGACCGGGATAGTTGTTCAAGTCATCACTAAGAAACAGACCTCCATAGTCCTTGAGCCATTCATCATTATAGCAAAATCCATAGCTGTCAGAGCCACGAAGGGATTCGTAATTCAGCTCTCCAATTAGCCTTGGTTCTTTCAGCCAATCAAAATCAGCAAATACATAGAGTTTCTTCATACCTTATTCTTTTTTGGATGCCCTTTCCCGCTGTTTAAGACTTAAATCCTGTAATGCTTTTCCCATTGCATCTTCTTTTGCAAGCAGAAGAATATCATCATCTAGTTGAAGCGCATAAAGCACCCTGAGATAAATACCTATTGCTACCGTCGGTACACCTTTCTCTATACGTGAAACCGTAAGAGGTGAACAGGTGGCACGTTCGGCAACTTGGGCAATACTGAGATTTCTGCGTAATCTGGCCAGCCTGATCTGTTCTCCTACTATCTGCATCTTCTGCTCCAGCTTTCTTGGCAACTTGGTACCCATCGTACTTTTCGTCATAGCTCAACATATCATATAATATGCAAATATAGCAGTTTTACTTTATTTTATGATGTGTTACAGAGATAATTTTTTGAATTTATCCCTGTTGAAATCTGCTTTGGTCACATTATTGGGCGTTGGAGATATTAAATGCTATTATATTATTCATAAGGCTGATATTTTACAGATAACAAACAATATATTGTTTATAGAAAGATAGCAATAATTTGAACAGAAAAAGAAATAATACTTCCTTTTCTGTTCAGAATATTACTACTTAGGCAATCTTAAAATAGCGATCTCTGTCACATAAGTCTGTTGTTTGTAACAATCACCGAAACATTGACCACACAGCAACTGAACTACCTCAAGGCTCTTATAGCTGAAGAAAAGGCTATTAGCTCGACTGCAGTGATGCATCGCTATCAAATCTCTTCAACGACCTCAATATCCCGTTCAAAGGCTGCCCTTATCAAGAATGATATATTGGATAATAAGGCCGGTGAAATCTCGTTCCAGGACCCGATTTATGCCTATTGGTTGAAGACAGAGTATTTCGCAAAATAATCATAATGTCCCCCCTTGTTTCAGAGCCATTTTTGTACCTTTTCTCATCAAAAAACGGCATTTTTCACAAGTTTTTGTACCGCACATTTTGATATTCAAGAAATTACACTTACTTTTACTTTCCCAAATGGAGGTACAAGCCGAGAATGGTGCTAAAAATCACTAACTTACACATTCTCAGATACTTACCAACCTACTGGTTGTACCTTTTAGAGCGCTATGCTATTGATAATCAACGATGTACACATACTGCATCGGAAAGTAACTGCATTAAACAACATCCAAGAAAAGTCAATTAAAATACATATTATCAAGTATTTAATGCCAGTTATTTAGTTGTTGTATTTGAGGTTGTTTTAAGGTTTTGGTGTAAATAAAGTGTAAATTCGCAGTAACCATTAAACTACTGCGTTATGGAAATCAAGATCAGGAAACGTGCATCCGCGACCACAGGTAAAACAAGCCTGTCGTTGGAGTATTATTTGGGTTATACCAAAGACGAAAACGGGAAGATCAAGCACAAGCGCAAATTCGAGACGCTCGAATATTTCCTTTACACCCATCCCAAGACCGCCGTAGAAAAAGACCACAACAAAACCAATTTGCAAATGGCCGAAGCGGTCAAGGCGAAACGCCTGCTCGCTTTTCAGAATAAGCAGTACGGCTTTACGGTCGATTTCAAAATCCGAACGAACCTCGTCGAGTATATCCGGGGACTGATCGAACAGCGTAAGGAATCACCCGGTAACTGGGGCAATTGGGACAGCGCATTAAAACACCTGATCGCCTATGCCGGAGAAGATACCACCTTTGAAACGGTCGATAAAGAATTTGTGGCCGGATTTAAGAAATACCTGGAGAAAGACGCCCGAACGAAAAGTAACACCCGCCTCTCGGCAAGCAGTCAAAGCAGCTATTTTCTTAAACTGAAAGCGACTCTCAACCAAGCTGTCGAAGACGGTATTATTCCCCATAGTCCGGCAACCCATGTAAAGCCTGCCAAGATCGAGGACGTACACCGGGAATACCTGACATTCGAAGAATTGCAACGGCTGGCCAAAGTCGATTGCAAATTTCCGGTTCTAAAACAGGCATTCCTATTCTCCTGCCTGACGGGATTACGATGGAGCGACATTCAAAAGCTCACGTGGGACGAAGTGCAGGAACTGGATGACATGACACGGATTGTGTTCCGGCAGAAAAAAACAAAGGCTTCGAATACCTCGATATTTCCGATCAGGCGCACCCGCATTGCCACCTCGTTTATAACCGCGTCGGCAACAACGGGCAAACCATTTCGGACAAGAACATCAAAATCCGCAACGGCAAAGTATGCAAGGAGCTGACCGCCAAACATGGCCTATATTACGCCAAAGGCAAAGAACAGGTCAACCGTGACCGACTGCGGGAACCGGACAAAACCAAATACGAGATTTACGATGCGATCCGGCACGGACTGCAGGGCTGCAAATTGTGGGGCGATCTGGAAACCCGGTTGCAGGAGCGAGGGATTACGACCAGTTACAAATATTGCGGCCAGACCGACCGCAAGCAGGGCGTACTGTTCGGCAAGAATGGCTTTACGTTCTCCGGCTCGAAAATCGACCGGGCATTTAGTTATACCAGCCTAAACCGCCACTTCGAGCAATCGCAGCGCGTTCGTCCACCGATCGAACAGCCTCAGTATACCGCGCAGTCGGTTGACAACCTCAGAGCCGCCACCGACAGCTACCGTTCGGCGTTCTCCGGTCTGTTTAAAAGCGTCAATGTGCCGGAGGAATCAGTTAATCTGGGTGCATTCGGTCTCAAAGGCGGTTTACCGCTGCCACCGCCCGATTTCAGCGGCGGCAGCGCCCCGGAACTGATGCAGAGACGCATCGGGGAATCGCATGAGGAATAGATTGCCCGCATTACCGCCCTGATTCAAACTGCGACCGAAGCCATGCTAGTCGCAGAGACGGAGCGAAAAATGAAATTGAAGAATCGCCCAAATATCAAACCTAAATTCAGATAAACGATGAAAGACGAGAAAAACAATATTCCCGCCGAACAGGTTTACGGTATGTTCGAGGAGATAAAAGAGATGATCGAAAAACGCCCCGCGCCGTAAACATCCTGCGGCACGGTTGAAAACAGCGATACGGTTATCTGGAAGCTGGACGAAAACAAAACAGCTATTGATCGTAGCGCAGAGCAGATCGCCGCCTTGACCAACCGAATCGGGCAAATAGATTTTCAGCCTGTCGTTCAGATACCGCCGCCGGATATGTCGGGCCTTAAAAAAATTCTCCTGTATATAGCTTCGCAACAAAAACAACTAAATGACAGGCAGCAACAGACAGAAGATAAGCTGAACGCACTGCAAGCCCAGGTCGCCCAGATGAAAACCGAGGTCGATACAACGGAGTTTAAACGGTTGTCGGATCATACGATCTTCGAAATGACGCAACAGATACGCTACCTGAAGCAACCGCCGATCGTGCTGAAGATCATTATCGGAATGGCCGTTGTGGCATTGCTTGCCACCTTTGCAGCCGGGTATTATATCCGAGACCGTCGGGTATGGAAGGATTCTGCGCAATACCGGTACGAGCAAAGCCATCCAAAACCACAGCCGAAAACCAATAAGAAAGCCAAGTAACCCGCAAGAAAAAGGGGGCTTCCGAGATTTGGACGGTCTCAGAAGCCCCCTTTTTCTTGCGGGTTACAGGCGGTTATTCTCTACGCTCTTCGTAAAGGTCCAATCGCATTTCACATAGCTTCTGGATAATAGCACCCATCTTCTCGACACGCGCCATATGCACCTCCAACTCTTTCGAGGCAATATCGAATTTCAGGTTATACGCTGCCTTTTGAAGAAACCCTTTCAGGCACGGAAGCGTAAGGGTGTTTTCGATATGATTATCACCGAGAATCAGCATCAATTCCGCTGAGAGCGTCCGCATCCGTTCATGCATCACGACAGGATCGTGAATGTCGAACTCGTAGCCGTGGAACACGTAATAGAGCGTGTGGTAGAAATAGACCGCCGCTTGCGCCGTAAACAGTGCCGCCGGGCGCAAATTGTGGCCCTCGGCATATTCGCTGTTCGCTTTTTCCAGATACAGCATGCCCAACTCCGAAAAGGTGTCGAAATGGAATCTGGCGTCGCAGTATGCCGCCGCGAAGTTGCATAACTTTTTCGGGTGGAAATAATGACGATCCTTGCAGTAAATCAACTTGCCCTCGTTATGTGTGAAGTAGAGGAACGGGGAGTTGTTCCCCTCCATATAATTCAACGGCAGGATATAGATGTTGATGTAGGAGATTTCCCTGTGTCGGAGCGGCATTTGGTAACGCAGGTAGCGTTTGGCCTGAATCCAGTCATACGAGGGCGTTTCGCGCACGACCATCAAAAGATCGTAGGCCATCGGGTCGCTGAAGCGTGTACCGCCGACGAACTTGCCGAACAGCAGGATGTATTCGGGATCGAAAATGCCGTTGGTCAGGTGCTTGACGATCTGTTCCGCTTCGGCTGGGTTGTATAACGGCTTCACGGATTCAAGACACGGTTGATTCGGCTGCTGCTCCGGTGCGGCTTGTGAAATAACTGGTTCCGTCTGGATTTGTGGTTGGGAAATGTTGGGAACTATGAGTTGTGCGGGTTGCTCCCGCAATGATGGTTGAGTCGTTTCCATTTTCTTGATTCTTAAAGATTCGACAGTAAAGGTTCTGTCCTTATCACGCACACAGCGCGACAAAGAGAATAACAACCTGACAGACAATGAAATAGCCAGTCAGGCGAATGAAAATGGAAACGGATCAAGAGATTGCACGGCGGGAACCGCCTGCGGCTGGCCTTTCGGCTTGTCCGTACCGGAATACGGACCAAAGGAGTTGTTCCATAAAATAAAAAAGATGCGCAGCTGCGAACAACTCCCTCGCCTTTTTACGGGTTCGTTAGTGTGCCGTTCGCGGGTCGCTAAACCCCAACGGCTTTGCGCATACTTTCTTATTATGGTTTCACCAACGAAACCACGTAAAAAGTTATTGCAAGAGAATTGTTCGCAAGGGTAAAGGTAAGAAAATAATTCCTTCTAATTAAGTATTACCAGTAAAAAACCTATCTTTGCATAGACTTGATAAATATGATCTCTATTATGGCGGAAACTAAATGCTTTGATATATACAAATCATGTATAACGGCAATACATGATGGAAAACTCATTACTCCCGAAAGTTCGAGAGATAAAGAATTTCATTTTCAGAATTGGTGCCAACAACGTCTTGAAGATACGGGACTAAATTATGACATTGGAGGGCGAAATTCTTATCCAGATTTTCACTTGGTAAAGCTAGCAGAAGGGTACGAAATTAAAGGGCTTGCTTATCCAGGACGAGAGCGTGATTTTGATGCAAATAGTAACGTTCCGACTGGCTCGTATAATGGACGAGAAATTTTTTACATTTTCGGTCGCTATCCTGCAGACCTAACAGAGTATCGAACTAAGTCTGGGGTCGAATATCCCGTTATCGATTTAGTAATATGCCATGGCGATTTTTTGAGCGCTAATCACGATTATATTCATGAAAATAAGCATGTGAGCGGATTTGGGACTTACGGTGATATTATGATAAGAGATCGGAAAATGTATGTCGTTCCAACCCCCTTCGCCTTAACCACTGGAACAACAGGCCTTTCAACTTTAATTGTCCCAAACAATTACACGACACCAAAAGATTTTATTTGCGTTGGAGAACTTACAAGAGTTGAATGTGATAAATTGGTAATTGGTTATGAATTTAACTTAACTACCAATAAAATGGTAACAAATGTAATAGAAAATCCTAATGCAGGACAAAAGCACCATTTTAAAGCACTTAGGCATATCAGTCAAGCAAATAAGGCTGTTACGATGAAATAATGGAAACAACTAATTTCCCTATTATAGAAATAAGCAAGCTCGCAGAAAAAGAAAGTTGGCGCAAAGAAATAAACCGACCTATTTATCATCTTCATAAATGGTGGGCCCAACGATTAGGAAGCGTTTTCAGGGCCATATTAATACATTTATTGGAAAATCATTCAGATGATGAATGGGAACTTTTTTACAAAACGCATACACATAGTACAAAAATAGTACTCGATCCATTTATGGGGAGTGGAACAACTCTCGGAGAAGCTCTTAAACTCGGCGCAAAAACAATTGGATGTGATATTAATCCAATAAGTAGTTTCCTTGTCAAGCAAGAACTAACTAATATTTCATTAAATGAAATAGCCGCTGAAATGGACAAGTTATCTGTAACTATTTCAGACGAAATTAAGCAATATTACAAAACTATAGACCCAAGCTCAGGAAAAGAAATACCTGTGCTGTATTATTTCTGGGTTAAAATAGTAAGTACAACACAAGGTGAACAAATACCATTGTTCTCCAAATATATTTTTTCCCAAGATGCTTACCCTTCAAAGAAGCCTAAAGCCCAAATCATATGCCCAAACTGTTGGAAAGTTTTTGAAGGAAAATATAATGACACTTCAGCCAAATGCCCGCATTGTTTTAATATATTCAACCCACAGGAAGGACGTGTAAAAGGTTCTTATGTATACTCTTCATCGGGAGAAAAATTTAAGATTAAAGATTTATTACCCAAGAATAGATTATGCCAAGAAAAATTATTTGCAATCTTGGCGTTGAGAGAAAATGGAGATAAAATATATTTATCCATTACACCCAAAGACATTGAATTATTAAAAAAGGCCAAAACAAGATTATCAGAGGAAAACCTCCCATTACCTACTCTAGCAGTCAGAAATGGACATAATACGAACCAAGCAAAAGGTTATTCTTATTTATATTGGAAAGATTTTTTCAATCCTCGCCAACAACTTTGCTTAGGATTACTTCTACGAGAAATTTTAAAAATAAAAAATAAAAAAATACAAGAACAATTTTTATGTCTTTTTTCTAGCACCTTAGAGTTTAACAACTCCTTCTGCAGTTACAAAGGAGAAGGCACAGGTGCTGTTCGACCCATATTTTTTAATCATATTTTGAAACCAGAACGTACTCCTCTGGAAAATTCGGTATGGGGTGAGCCTCAAAGTAGCGGTTGTTTCTCGACATTATATAAGACTCGCTTTCTCAAAGCGAAAGAATATCTTAATTATCCTTTTGAAATAAAAGTAAACAAAGACAACAATAAATATGAAAAGGTAATATCAAGCCAGCCATTACGCCCAATATTTGTAGATAATTGGAATGACCTCACAAACACAAATGATAGTGTTTGGGTGCTCAATGGAGATAGTGCACGATTACCAATACCAGATAATAGTGTCGACCTTGTAGTTACCGACCCTCCATATTTCGACTATATTCACTATAGCGAGTTAAGTGACTTTTTTTATGCATGGCTGTCTCCTATTCTAGAAAATCGATATCCTGAGTTTCAAGCAGACACCTCAGAGAGAGCAAATGAAGTGCAACATATAGAAGCTAATAAATTTTCAAATCTTCTATCACGGGTACTTGTTGAATGCAATAGAGTAATGAAAGAGAACGCTAAATTATGTTTTAGTTTCCATCATTCTCAACCTAATGGTTGGATTGCCATTGCAAATGCATTAATTAGCTCCAATTTGTATATTGAAGAAGCATTTCCTGTCCACGCAGAATCAATGTCATCAACTCCCAAAGCCACAACAAAGGAGCCTATTAGTTTAGATATAATTTTAGTCTGTGGGAAACGAGAGACTCTCGTTAACGATTCATGGGAAGACATTGCATTAGAATATCAAAATATACTTTGCAATGGAACAGATAAATTGTCTCGTTCTGATATATTTGTAATTAAGGCTGGTCAAATCATTGCTTATGGAGTCAATAAAAGATTAGGCGAGAAAGAAATATTTGAACTGCTACTAACAGCACGAAATAACTGTAACAGTATTGACATTAAGGAACAGTCAGAAAATATCCAAGCAACTTCGTAATTTATTTTTTACACCTATTTTACACTCTTGCAATAAGTAAAACAGCATATACCGCTGGTTACAAGTATAATAAATTACCATGATTATTTTCTGCAAGGAAAGTTCTTGAAAATGAATATTCAAAATGATACAGAAATAACTTACGATAGGGTGGCACCCGAGTATATCTACAGCCCGGTCCTGCAACAATTTTTGGCAACGCTGTTGCCATATTATCATGGCATAATCACGATTTTAACGATACCAGGAGGGTAATGACTAATATTGACAATTATGATCGACCAATCTTTCTCTGCCGAGAATTTCGAAAAGATATTTAATATCGAGAATCGCAAAGGTAATATTAATAAAGATACTCTACCTACGGAGTATATTACTCTGCTTGTTCGGATAAAAGAAATAAGAGAAAATATCAACGAGTTGCGAGATAAATATAGACGCGAAGAGATCTCTAAAGATGACTTTCTGAAGGAGAGGGATGCTCAGAATGACAAGATTAAAAAGCTTCAGTCAGAAAAAGAAACCATTCTATATGAAAATTTGAAGAAGATCAGCGAGGAAGTTAATTCATCGAAGTTTCGATTTGATTTTAACGTTGGCGACCATAACGGGAAACCTACATACGAAATTGGGAATAATGTTGCTCAATTTTATGCAATTAAACAGTTGCAATACAACATACGAAAAACATTTAAAGTCAAACAAGCAGACCGATATCGAATTCTAAAACAGATCAAACTCTTGCTGTCTGATGGTTTTCCCAAAATAGTTATTAGAACTGATATCGAATCTTTTTACGAAAGTATTCCTCAAAAATAAGTTGCTAAACAAAGTTCTGGACAGCAATTTGTTAACCCACAAATCAAAGCAGTTCATTTCCAACATTATCACGGAGTATGAAAAACTAAAAGATAAGAGTCTGGAACGCTCTGGATACGGAGTGCCACGCGGGGTGGGAATCAGTGCATATTTGTCAGAGTTATACATGAGTGATTTTGATCGAGACCTTAAATCAATTGCCTACGTGGCATTCTATGCTCGCTATGTGGATGATATCTTTATTATAATAACACCGCCCTCGAAAACGGATGATACAGACTATCAGAAACCTGTTGAAGATATTTGTACAAAATTTGGCCTTACAATGAAAGTAGCCAAAACTAAAGTGGTTAAAGTTATGGAGACTACACCGAAGCAAATCACTATAGATTATCTTGGATACTCTTTTGTGCTTAATCAATGTAAGCTAACAATCAATTTAACTCGCAGTAAGACAGAAAAGTATAAAGACCGAATAATCAAAGCTTTTGATTGCTATAATACAGAGAGCAAATACAACGAAAGAAGAGCACGTAAACTCCTTTTTGATCGCTTACGTTTTTTATGTGGAAACACCAAACTATTAAACAGTAAAGAAGGGATAAAAGTAGGCGTATACTACTCAAACAGTCTTCTTGAGGAATCAAATTTGAGTAGCTTAAAGGCACTGAATTGTTTTCTAATGAGAATGGTATATACTAATCTCAAGCCCCATTGTGAATATAGTTTTGATGTTAATAAATTGAAAAAGCAGATTGTTCGTCGTTTCGATTTTTGTAACGGATTTAAGCAAAAAAGATTTCATAATTACACCACCAAGGAATTAATAGAGATAAAGAAAATATGGTAGTATGAAATACAGAAAAAAGCGGATACGGTTGAAATATAAAAAGGAGAGGGTTATACTTTCCGATGTATTACCATACGTAATGATTCCTTTTCTGGTTAAAGGTTACGAACAATACGTATTTATGCACCGGATTTCAATGAAAATCCCCCTCGTGTCGAATTATACTGCTTTCGCAACATTTCACCGTAGCAGACAGATTACATAAGCGTTTTGTATTGTACCATTTAGGTGATAAAATCAATACAAATATTTTAATTGTATCCTTTAGGGTATTGTTTTCCCCTCATTATTGATTATGCCCGGTAAAATATACTGTGGGGTAATTACCTTCATGGCATGTATATCCGGCATCTTAATGCGATGCAATTCCCCGACACTGTTTCAGAACGGTTGCTGCCGCAACCATATAGCCATAAAGCGGTCGTAGACGATATAGCCGTCCGCCGTTTTGTAGACCATTTCCCGGTCGATCAGCCTTTTGAGGGCGCTGTTCACGCTGCTGGCCGCCCGGAGTCTGTATTCCGTAATGAAATCCCCGGAATTGATCTCCCTGACGCATCCGGCTTTGGCGATGGCCTTAAGCAATCGGATATTGCTCGCCGGATAAGCCGCGAGCAGGTTCTCGTACGTATAGGTCGATTCGGCGACCACCTCTCCGATGGCATAATCCACCATTCCGATATCCGGGTTCCCGGCATACCCGTAAAGCCGGTTGAGCAAGGTCTGGATGTACCATGTATGCCCGTCGAAGGCGTCATAAAGATACCCGAACGTCTCTTCGGCCAGTTTCCGGCCCTGCCGAGTGAAAAAGTCGGCTGCGAAACGATAATATTCGTCTCTGGCTATCCGGTCGATGACCTGCGTTTGCGTACTCTGGTAGAAAGGACGTTTGGCCGAATGGAACATCTGCTGCATGATATGCTGCTTGCTGCCGGCGAATATGAAATTGATATTCGGGACGAACTGGATGTATGAACGCAACAGGGCCTCGGCCCCTTTCTCCGGATATTCCGCGATCTGCTGGAATTCGTCGATAGCGATATAGCACCGCTTCTCGGATGATCGCAGATAGTCGAATATCTCCCTGAGCGTGGCTTCCTCCGATGAGGGAACGATGTCTATGGTGACTTTCGGCTGTCCTGTCAGTTCATCGAACGTAAATACCGGGCGGCAGCTTTTGATGAACTTACCCACGCGACCGAGCGCCTTTTGCGGAACAGAGTCCAACCGACCGAGTACGGTACTGGCGAAAAGTCGGATGAAATCGCCTAATGACTGTGTCGAATAAATATCCATATAGAACGTCACGATATCCGGTTCCTGTTCGCGGAGTTTGTAGAAAACATGTTTGACCAGGCCGGTCTTCCCCATACGGCGCGGAGCGATCAGCGTCACGTTCCTGCCGTTGTACAACGCTTGGATCATGGTTTCAGTCTCCTGCCGCCTGTCGCAGAAATATTCCGGGCTGTGGTATCCGGTCACCAGAAAAGGATTGTTCGGCTTCATATCATTACGTTTTATTTGTTACTCATTTATCGTTACACAAATTACGCAACAATATTTATGATTACCAAATATCACCTGATCGAACTAAAGGAGACGGTACAAACCGAAACAATTATAAAATGTATACTGATATGGCTTTTGCAAATCACGTTTCACACCGTCATTGTAATAAGTACGATGCAAAGAATAATTTATCACCATTCCCATTAACGGATATGGTGGCAAGTGATAAATGTATTCGATTTTATGTCATAAGTTTTTGAAATAACAAAATATTTACTAATTTTACAATATCGTTCTAAAGAAAGGTTGAGTGCGTCAAAATTTAGTATCCCAAATCGTACCACTTGGCTTGATCAGATAGAAACACAATCCATAAAGAGCTGGAAATAAGATAAATGTGAGGACGAGGTTAAAGTCTCGTTTTCCGCTCAGAAGCAGTTGGAAACAACTGCTTTTTTATTTTCAACGTATACCATTTATGCGTTTGAAAGCACGGTGCTCCCCAGCGAAAAATTGACAAGAACGGTTTTCGGGGGGGGAACCGGTCGCAAGAAACGAATCCCGACCTATTAAAAATCGGGCAATATTTACCTTAACCGTCGAAACGGTTTTCGTTCCGAGACTATGTCTGCTAAACCCAAGAACGGATTCGTCATACAATACCGTTGCTCCATCTCATTTCGCTTTCCTTCCTAACATATAATCCGAAAATTTCTATAAACGTACACTCGTCGCCGGACTCACCGTATGAAAGACGCACGAAGCACATTCTTATATTTCCCAGCCCGGTTACCGTATAAGGTCTCGCTTTAGCGACTTGCGGACACAGTAGCCCATTCCGGCACACGGATTGTTCAGAAGTCCGGGACGGAGCGCTCGCTCCGCCGCATGGAACGCAACCAAATACCCTACGAAATATGTTTACGGGAACCGATATCGTCAAATTCTTTCAAGAGAATTCCGCGCTGGCCGTCTTTCTGACCGTAGCGATCGGCTTCTGGATCGGCAAGTTCCGCTTCGGAAACTTCTCGCTCGGCATCGTAACCAGCGTACTGCTCGTAGGCGTCGTCGTCGGACAAATGAACATCCGGATACCGGAGCCGGCCAAGACGCTTTTCTTTCTGATGTTTCTATTCTCGATCGGCTACTCGGTAGGGCCCCAATTCTTCAGGGGGCTCAGAAAAGACGGTCTCCCGCAGGTCGGCTTCGCGGTAGTCGTCTGCGTGATGTGTCTGCTCTCGGTATGGGGCTGCGCGATCGTCATGGGCTACGACGCGGCGCAGGCGGCCGGCCTGCTGGCCGGCTCGCAGACGATGTCGGCCGTCATCGGAGCCGCCACCGATACGATTCACGAGCTGCCCGGCGGACGCGACACGGACCTGAGCGTGATGCCGGTCTGCTACGCGGTCACCTACATCTACGGCACGGCCGGATCGGCCTGGGTACTCGGCACCCTCGGCCCGAGGCTGCTCGGCGGCGTCGCGAAAGTAAAGCAGGCGGCCAAGCAGATGGAATCGCAAATGGGGGACGACATGAGCCTCAGTCCGGGATTCGACCCGGCGGCGCGTACGATCGTTTTCCGCGCCTTCAGCGCCGACAACGAGTGGTTCGAGCCGGGGCGGACGGTACGCGAGTTCGAGCAATACATGGCCGGGCAGCAGAAGAGGATTTTCGTCGAGCGCCTCCGACAGCAGGGATCGGTCAAGGATCCCTCCCCGAAAACCGTCATCCGCCGGGGCGACGAAATCGTCGTCAGCGGGCGCCGCCGGTTCGTCATCGAAGAGGAAACATGGATCGGACGCGAGGTCGAGGACAAGGAACTGGTCAACTTCTCGGTCGAAACGCTGCCGGTCGTCGTCAATAAAAAAGGGGTAGCGGGCAAGACCGTCCGCGCCCTGCTGAAAGAAAAATACATGCACGGCGTATCGATCCGCTCGATCCGTCGGGCGAACGTGCAGATACCCGTGCTGGGCGGCGGCAAGCTCGACGCCGGCGACCGGATCGAGCTGGTCGGACTGCGGCAGGACGTCGAGCGGGCGGCCGAAGAGATCGGATTCAGCGACGCGCCGACCGAGAAAAGCAGCATGACGCTCGTGGGAATGGGAATCTTCCTCGGCGGGCTGATTTTCGGATGGGCGTTCGTCACCCGGATCGGCAACGTACCGCTGAGCCTGACCGTCAGCGGGGGCGTGTTGATCGCCGGGCTGATCTGCGGCTGGCTGCGGGCCAAGCGTCCGACGCTGGGAGGCGTGCCCGAACCGGCCGTCTGGTTCATGAACAACGTAGGCCTGAACGTATTCATCGCCATCGTCGGCATCACGACCGGTCCGAGCTTCGTCCGAGGGTTTCAGGAAGTGGGCTGGAGCCTGTTTCTGGTCGGAGCCGTCGCCACGACGATTCCGCTGGTGGCGGGCATTTTCATCGGGAAATACCTGTTCCGCTTCAACGAGGCCATCGTACTCGGCTGCGTATCGGGCTCGCGCACGACGACGGCCGCTCTCGGCGCCGTCGAGGAAACCCTCGAGAGCAACGTGCCCGCGATGGGCTATACGATCACCTACGCCATAGGCAATACGCTGCTGATTATCTGGGGCGTGGTCATCGTATTGCTGGTCGCCTGACACGGCCTTAGGAGGCAAACAGCGGAACCGGACGAATGCCCGGGAAGGTTCGCTCCGACGGTTTTCCGCGTCCGAAGCCGGACCGAACCGAAGTCCCGGGGATATTTTGCCGAACGGTTTATGCCATGCACTCTATACTTTCAGCCATGATCCTACTGCAAATCATCTCGGTTCTGATCGTCGTCTCGGCTCTGATCGCCGCGCTGATCATCGGTCTCGACCTGACTCGCCGCCGCCAGCCGATGCGAATCATGAATCCGGTCTGGATTCTGACGGGCCTATGGGCCGGAGCGGCCGCCCTATGGGCCTACTTTTCGTTCGGCCGCTCCGGTCCGGCAACCTCCGACGGCCGGTCCGGACCGAGGCCGGCTCCCTACCCCATCCGGCCGCAGACCGACTGCGGCCCGAAGCTCAGAGAGACCGGACCGAGTGCCGGGCCGACCGCCGCGTCAGCCGAAAGGGAACGCACGGCATACCCGGACGACGCAAGCCGAACGGAACATCTCGGCGGCCTCTGCGAAACGGCCTCCGGCAACGCACCGGCCGGACAACGGCCCCAAACGGCCATGCCAGCCATACCGGTCGAGCACGCACGCCCCATACGGAACGGCCAACAAAAGAGCGATAATTCCCTCAGCCATGCCCCGATGCCGAAAACGGTCGGGCCCGAGGACGCGAGTCCGATGGAGGACGCGATCATGCCAGGCATGGCCGGCATGAAGGGCATGAAAATGACTGTCAAAGGAAAGCGCTCCTCATGGCAACGGACGGTGCTCTCGACCCTCCACTGCGGAGCCGGCTGCACGTTGGCCGACCTGATCGGCGAATGCTTCGCATGGCTCGTGCCCGTCTCGCTCGGAGGCAGCCTGCTGGCCGGAAGCTGGGTGCTGGACTATGCGCTGGCCCTGGTTATCGGCATCGGATTCCAATATGCCGCCATACGAGAGATGGAGCCCGTCGGCGTCAGGGAAGCTCTCGGCCGAGCAGCCAAAGCCGATGCGCTGTCGCTTACGGCATGGCAAATAGGCATGTACGGCTGGATGGCTCTGGTGCATTTCGCGTTTTTTGCCGATCACCCGTTGCCAAGGACCTCATGGACCTTCTGGTTCATGATGCAGATCGCCATGGGCTGGGGATTCGCATTTTCCTACCCGGTCAACGCATGGCTGATCCGGCACGGAATCAAGAAAGGCATGTAGCCGGTACGAAAAATCCTCATTGTCTCCCGAGGCTTCGGTCTCGTCCGAGCGGCCGCATCGGCCCGCGAGTTCCATGCCAGAACCGACGCCGCCCCTGAAAGCTCCTTGTCCGCCGCTGTTCCGAGAAAAGCATACCCGGCCGCCGGCTCCGGAGGAAGCGGCGATCCTGCATCCCGTTCAATCCTGTCTCGCATCGTAACGTACCTCTATGTCCGAAGCCCGAGCCGGCGAAAATACAAACGGAATCGAACGACGGCCGAATCGTCCCTCGCTATGCCGAACGAAACCGCCGGGCCCGTAAAACGGGCCCGGCGGGCGCTCTCTCCGGCGAGATACAAGCCGCTCTTACTGCTTTTTGAGCAGCAACTCGTCGATCGCCTTTTCAAAATCGGCCTTGCTCATCGCTCCCTGAGCGACCTGAGGCCGGCCGTCCGTCGGACAGAACAGCAGCGTGGGAATCGAACGGATGCCGAAAACGGCCGCCAATTCCTGCTCTTTCTCGGTATCGACCTTGTAAATGTCGATCTTCCCGTCATACTCTTTCGCCAGTTCTTCCAGAATCGGCGCGATCATCTTGCACGGGCCGCACCAGCTCGCATAGAAATCGACGATACAGGGCTTGTCGCCCAAGAACTTCCACTCTTTCGGGGACGCCTCGTAATTGGCCACTTTGGTCAAAAACTCGGCTTTGGTCAAATGCCGTACTCCCATTTTCTTCTCTGTTTTAGTTGTTTGCTTGTTTCGGTTTTGCGATTCGCGGCCCCCGCACGAGACAAGCAGTACGGCGGCCAAAGCGGCGATCCAAAGATTTTTCATTACACTATGATTTACTGTTTTCAATTATCGTTCCCGACCCGACCGAAGCCTCGTATCCCGACCGTTGCAAACGGGTAACCGGCATTTCCGGACCGGCCTCGCCGACGTAACCGATTACGACACGCCCGCATGGAAGACCGGTTCCCGCGCCGCAGCCCTTCGGACCGAACTCCTGCCCCGCACGATAGAACCGCTGCTTCCGCAGGCCGTTCTGCCTTTTCACATCAACGGCCGTTCTCATCCTCTTTCGGCTTTCTTTTGAACATACTCGCCAGCAAGCCGCCGAACGCCGCACCCCATACCGAACTCAGCCAAGGCGACGAAGTAATCGGGCAACTCCCGTCCACACATCCGACCTGCCGGTAATAAAAATATCCGGCGAGAGCCCCAAGGACTACGCCGATCAGCGTCAAGCCGTATTTTTCCATTCTCTTTCTCATCTCTTTCTCATTTTTCCGACGCGCCGCAACGCTTCTCGAACACGGGCCTGAGCAACTGCGGAACCTCCACGCTGCCGCAGCGCATTCCGTCCAGACGCTCGCGTCCGCAGGGCGTCAGGTCGAAATACATCTGCCGGCGGTCCTGCTGGCCCAGCACGCGCTCGACGAGTCCCTTGCGCTCGATGCTGCGAATAACCTTCGACGCATGGGACGGAGTGAGTCCGACTTTAGCCGCGATGTCCGAAGCGGAAAGCCGCCCCGACTTCAACGAGCAGAGTACGGCCGCTTCATTCAGGCAGACGCCGTGCGTCCGCTCGAAATCCCGTTCGAAATCGTTCAGCGCCTTCAATATATCGCGCATAAGACATGCTATCTCCATCTTTTCCACGTTTAAGCTTGAAGCTCTCGGCTCAAAAATTTCCCACATCAATAATTTCCATCGGAAACCACATGACAAATATACGACTATTTTCCAATAAAACAAATTTCCAATGGAAATTATTATTCGGAACGAAAGCGAAACGGGCCAAACTCGCTTGCCGAAAGCAGGATACATCCGTACGACAGACCGTTCGGAAACCTCGAATCCGACAGCCAAGGTTTACAAGCCTATCTGCCCGTCTGAAACGCGCCCTATATAAAAAAAAGACTATGCCGTTGCCTAAAGCCGCCCGATCTCTATCGCCCCGGAATCGAATCGCGGCATTTGCGCAAGGCCCTCCCCCCGGCGAACTGCTTGCAACGGCAATGAAACGAACCGGCACGGCCGGTCCCTTTTGTCGTCCGCCGATTTCCCGACCGACCGCCGCGACATTCGCTTCAACGGCAACCGTCCGACCATGCCCCGGTCGAGAACATAACGATTTCGGATGCTGCAAAAATAAGGAAGTCCTGCGCGGCAATCCGGACGAATCTCAACAGTCGCCCGATTCCCCCAAAATCGCAGGACGCAGAAAAACTCTCTTAAACCGTATCTCGCAACGATCGCCGTGATCGGCGAAACAATGCTCGACCAGTTTCTGCTGACTATCGCATACTTTGAGCATGCGGAAAAACCTGTCGCGTTCCGCATCGGTCGGCAAACGGGAATACGAGAGTCCGTGAGGCAAACGGCAATCCCAATCGATTCTCATACTCGGTTCGGGCAACGGAGACTCGGTCATCAGCACGCTCAGAGAAATCCCGTCGCATGCCCAGCCGCTCACGACCGCATAAGAGGGAGGATTGAAAAACTCGTTGTCAGAAAACACGTACAACTCACCCGACCGGAGATTTTCCATATTAACGACTTGATACATCATTTTACATGCAAAGTCACAGAAAGATATGAATATCGTTTCTTTCCTGGATTCAAATGCGGTTTCAATCCGCTATCCAGGGATTGTCTTCCATGAAATCCATCCCTTATATGGCCGATACCCTCCCTACCGGCCTTGTTCAAACAAAAAAAGCGGACGAAACGCTCGACCGACAGACTGAAAAGATTAGGGGGCGGAAGGGATACGCTCACCCATTACATATACCCTTCCTTTGTGCCCCCTAATTTTATCTATGCAAACCTCTAAATAAAACTCCTATCTGTTCGTAAACTCTCCGTAGAAACTCCCGACGGGCTCGCCGTTCATATCGATCGGATAGAAATGAACCGTCATTTTACCCGAGCCCAAACCATTGGTACTTATCTTCCCGTAAAGTCCCTGCGACGGATAGAGCATTTTGAACGAGCCTATGGGGCTGAGCCCTTTTTTGAACACCACTTCCGCATATTTCACGGGTTCGGAGAAAGTAACGTAGATCGCGTTGGCGGACCCATCGTAATACCATCCTAAGAACTCGCCGTCTCGAATCGTTATGACAGGAATTCCGCTCGGTTTGGGACCCTCCCCATCGTCAGGTTTCCTACCCCCCATTTCTATTCTTTCATCGGTAGGACCTCTCGTCACAGGAGTATCGGGGACCTCGGCCCCCGCCGACAAAGCGCTGGCCAATACCGCCGCGATGGCCAAAAACAAAACTCGCATTTTCATAATCTCATCCTGAAAAAATTTCCGGGTCGCAGACTCTTAACGGATAGTCGAAAAAGAAACGACATCGTCATACAGCAGAACCGAAACCCGTTGCAAACATATCCAATTTTTTCAGTGTTGATACCCGAACACACGATACCGGACATATGACAAATACGAAAAAACGGAATTTTTCGAAAAATTTATATCCTAATTATCAGACAATTAAAACAGGCTGAAATTTGCCTGTAATTTCATATGCGGACAAATCGGAATACGCATAAATATACTATATATCAATAATTTATCCTAAATCAAATCCAAGCGGACAGTAGCTTTTTGAGCGTCTTGTCGGAGTTTCCGTCGATTTTCTTTTTCAAACGGTTCCGTTTTTTCGATACGGAAGCCGGCTGAATGCCTAAAATATCGGCGATCTGGTTCGTCTTGATCTCGACGAGGACCATGCAACAGAGCTTCAGATCGTCCTCGGACAGCTTCAACTCCGTCGCGCGCAGACGGTGCAGAAAATCTTCGCTGACGATATGATTCGATATTTCGTATATATCCTTCCAACTGTCCTGCGTAAATTTATAGTCGTCGAAAAACTCCTTGGCCGCCAGCGCAAAGCGCCGATTGTCGCGTCGGTCGTCGCTCCACAGCTTCAGGATATCGTTCATTTTCTGAATGATTCTCAGCTTGGACTCGATCAGCGTCTTCGCGCTCGACTTCAGCAGATTCAGCTTGTCGATTTTCATTTCCAGTTGCTGATTGTCGATCGTCTTTTGCTGATTCGCGATTTCCGCCTCCCGCAGCTTGACCATATCGTCGCTGATCCGCTTGTTCTTTTTCGCGACAACGACCTTGTAAGTGCTGACCGAAGCCACCGCGATCAGAAGCATGACCAGAAAACCGATCAACAAGGTTCTGTTACGGATAATCAGCTGCTGCCTTTGCGAGTTCAATCTCTCGCTGTCATATTTCTGCCGAATCTCAATAATGGAGTTCCGCTCGTTTCTGTCGTTTATTGCCAGATACATCTTATGGTATTCCTCGAAAGTCTTTAATGCCTCTTGGAAAGCATATTGCTGACTTTCCAACCGGTATAAACTATATAAAACGCTCGCAACCTTCGCCGTATCGAGGGGCCTATTCGATAGATAATAGTTATAAAAGAACTTCGCCGAATCCAACAGACCTTGCCTGAAGTAGACATCACCTAAAGAAACATAATGATGGTTCGTGTTCTCCTTATTGAATTCGGTGCACTTGATAATACATTCTTTCGCTTTGTCATATTCATCCAACCAATTATACAAGTTGCTTAAAGACCTGAAAATTTTGTTCAGACATGACGTGTCACGCATATCTTCGGCGATAGCCAAAGCCGCCCTAAAATTCTTTTCCGCTTCGACAAAGTTCTTCACGTACAAATACGACCATCCCAAACTATGCAATGCGTAGAATTCGTTTTTCGCCTGTCCCGACCTTCTATAATGTAGGAGAGCTTTTTCATAATAACGTCTTGCTACGCTATCAACGTATTGCTTTTCATAAGCCTCACCCAAATAATAGTATATCGTACCGGCCGCTCCGTCATTCCGGCATTCAGGAATCAACGCCTCCGCGCTTAACAATGCCTCCAGCCGAGCCGTCTCATCGGAATTCAGAGCCTTGCTCTGGTAATAATACGCCATAACCGCATGGGAATCTTTCAGATGCCTCGAATAATAGTTCACGGCAACGTCTATCAGCGAGTCGGAAGGAAGAGGCAGTCCGGCTTTGTCGGCTGCTTGTATGCTAAGCAAACAATAGAGAGCCCGGTTCGGCCGGCTGAGCCACCTCGGGTTGGTAATCTCGCCCAATGTCAGGACGGCGCTGTCCGGACACGAATCCATCACGGATTCGGCCCTCGAGAGAATTCCTCCCATCCGGTCGTTGAATTTTCCGCAGGACGCCAGAAAACCCGTCAAAGCCAGTGCAAACGCGAAAATCCGATTTCGTCCCATATCATTTTGCCAATCAATTTATTATTCCCCGGTCTGTGAAGAACAAAATTAATGATAAAAAACGGTGCGTAAGCGGTTTCCGTGTAAAAATTGTCATCAAACGACCGAAAAATACGGATGTTCCCGCTCTATTTCCGACCGATCGGCATATCACATTTAGGCCGTATTCTATGCTCTAAGGGCCGCCCCTGTCCCCCCCCCATCGGAGCGACCGAGCGCTCCGATGCGGACGCAAGCTGTGCCGCCCTTGCGAAATCGCCCGGAATTTCCTACATTTATCGATCAATTCAAACGAGAGATACCTATGAAAAAGACCTTATCGCTGTTCGCCGGCGCCCTGTTCTGGATTTTTCCGGCGACAGCTCAGATTCCCGAAGCGCAGCCGCTCTACCCGCAAGGCGCGCCGGACAACAACGGACTGCCCGCAGACAAGGCCGTTTATGCCGAAAGCCATGCGGAGAAGATCGCCGAGGCCGACTACATGCTGTTTCGGGCCGATCCGTCCAAGGCAACGGGCCAGGCCGTCGTCATCTGTCCGGGAGGGGCTTACCTGGGCGTAGCCTACACCCACGAGGGCATTCAGGTCGCCCAATGGATGAACGAGCGCGGGATCACGGCGCTGATGCTCCGCTACCGGATGCCGAACGGACATCACGACATTCCGCTGCACGACGCCCGGACGGCGATCGCGCTGCTGAGGGATCACGCCGCCGAATGGGGGATCGACCCGCATCAGGTCGGCATCATGGGCTTCTCGGCCGGAGGGCATCTGGCCTCGACGGTCTCGACCCATTTCGAGAACGACTCGCAGCGCCCCGATTTCTCGATCCTGATCTACCCGGTCATCACGATGGACGAGCGCTACACGCATAAGGTATCGCGCGAGGAACTGATCGGCCGGGACGCTCCGATCGAGCTCGTGGACCGATACTCGAACGAGAAGCAGGTGTCGGACCGCACGCCCGTCACGTTTCTGGCGCTGAGCGATGACGACGGAGGAGTGCCCCCGGTCAACAGCACGATGTACTACGAAGCGCTGAAGGCCCACGGCGTACCGGCGGAGCTGCACGTCTACCCGTCGGGAGGCCACGGCTGGGGCTGGCTCGAAACCTTCAAGTACCACGACGAACTGCGGACATCGCTCGACCGCTGGCTGAAAGAGATACGGAAATAGTCCGGTTTCAGTCTCAGCGCCCCGCGCCGGACACATCGCACGGACGGGAATGAAACCGGTTGTACGGTCGGTTCGTGACCCTGCGGGCGGAATCGTTCCAAACAAATCGCATATCGTGTCGCGGACGATGCGCTGCGTCCCGATCGTCGCATTGCGAGCGGAAGCGCGCCGTCCTTGCTTCGACTCGGCCGGCGCTCGGCAAAGCGCGCGAAGTTCCGCCGGCCCTCCCTGCATTCCGACCCGTTCCGGTGAGGTGAAGAATTTCGGTCGTAACGACCGAAGAGCCCCAAGCGTTATCCGCATAAACGGACGACCGGACCGCAGACGCGACGGCGGACGAGCCAGAAAAAAACTCCGAGGCCGGACCGCACGGCTGCCGATTGCCCCGGAAAAAAAAGACCAATATCGAACGCCATGAGAAAATATCGCATCCGACCGATTCTGGCGACAGCCTGTCTGCTGAGCCTCTGCCACCTGCAGGCCCAGACGCCCCGGGCCCGGCCGCTCTATCCCCAAGGAGCTCCCGACAGCAACGGGCTGCCGCCCGAAAACGTACGCACGACGCAGGACATCGTTTTCGGCGCTACGGAGGCCGACTACCTGGCCTACCCGGCCGATGCGGACCGGGCCACAGGCCAAGCCGTCGTGATCTGTCCGGGAGGAGGCTACGCGGCCGTCTGTTTCGACCACGAAGGGATACAGGTCGCCCGGTGGCTGAACGAGCGGGGTATCACGGCCGTCGTGCTGCGCTACCGGATGCCGAACGGACATCCCGACATTCCGATCGAAGACGCGCTGGCGGCCATACGAATGGTCCGGGAAAAGGCGCGGCTGTGGCATGTCGATCCGCACCGCGTAGGCATCATGGGCTTCTCGGCCGGAGGACATCTGGCGGCGGCCACATCGACCCGATTCACGGGAACGGACGACCGGCCCGACTTCACGGTACTGATGTACGCCGCTATCTCGCGCGACGAGAGGATGATCGACCGCGAGACGATGGGCAACCTGTTCGGAGCCGACGTACCGACGGATTCCGCGCTTTACTCCTGCGAGAAGGAAGTGACAGCCCGGACGCCACCCGCCTTCATCGCCATGAGCGACGACGACGACAACGTGCTGCCCGGCAACAGCATCTGCTACTATACGGCGCTGAAAAGGCACGGCGTTCCGGCCGAGCTGCACGCCTACCCCCGCGGCAAGCACGGATGGGGCTGGAACCCGTCGTTCAGGTATTATGACGAACTGACCGCCTCGCTGGGACGCTGGCTCGAAGAGATCGGCGAAAAACAGGCCGGACGCTCCGTTCCATAGTCGCGCAACGCCCGGGCGAAAACGGGAGGAAGCGACGGACGCGACCGCGGAACGGGACCGGCAACCCGGCTATCCGCTGCTTCTACCGCCACGTATCCGCCGCCGCACGACAGGAGGAAACGGGCATCCGCGCCGGTCCGCATAACGGAAAAACCCCGTTTTCAACGGGAAGCCGCGCCGCCGGGCAAAAGCACGTTGCGGACCGGTTCCCGCGAATACGTCTCCGCCGCGTTCTCCGCCCAACTCTCGCAATAACGGCCGAAACCTCAACGAACGCCTTGCGCAAACGGAAAAAGCCGGGCGCTTTCCGGCCTACGGGCCCGCCGGAAACGCTCGAACGGACCGGTCCTCTCCAAACGAGAAATGTCCGGACAGCTCGTCGCCATCCGGACATTCGATCGGAAAACGCTCGGCGGTTCCGCCCCTCCCTTCCCGAAAACGGGAAGCGGCGGAACCGCCTTACAACAGCTTGGTTATTTTCTCCTCGAGCACGCTCTTCGGACAGGCGCCGACCTGCTTATCGACCACCTGACCGCCCTTGATAAAGAGAATCGTCGGGATGTTGCGAACGCTGAACTGCGTGGCGACGGCATTGTTGTCGTCCACGTCGCATTTCCCGATCGCTACGCGGCCTTCGTACTCGGCGGCCAGTTCGTCGATAATCGGAGCGATCGTCCGGCAGGGTCCGCACCATTCGGCCCAGAAATCGACGACCAGCGGTTTGCCCGAATCCATCAGGGTTTTCAGATTTTCAGAGGTGATAGCAAGTGCCATATCGGTGAATTTTAAATGATTTGTCTGTCGCAAAGTTGACAATTCCTTCCGAAAAAAACGCATCGCGGCGGACAAAACGGTCAACAAGTTATTTACGTTTTTCGCATCGCGCCGAACCTCAGCGAGATACGCTCTACATCAACGTATATCGAAGCGAGTAATCGTCGAAAGTCCGGATCAGATCGCCGGTCAGCGCGACCTTGACGCTCTTCGAATACAAATTCACTGCCACTTCGGCTGCCGGGTCGTACACCTTGAAACGCAGGATCACCTGGCCCCGGTTCTCCTTCGCGGCGGCCGACAGCCTGCCGACCAATTCCTCGGTCAGCTCGTCGACGGGAACCGACACGGTCACCTCCTTCATCAGCGTCTCCTGCGCTTCGGCCAACATCATGATCGACGTAATGCGCGTCTCCAGCTCGTTGGGATTGTATATGCGCGGAGCGACCTTCCCCTTGATAAGCAGATAGTAACCCTCGAACAGGAAGCGGCGGAAATTCTCGTAATCCTTCGAGAACAGCACGAATTCGTGCGAGCCGTTGTAATCCTCGATCGTGAAGCGTCCGTAGGGCTTGCCCGTCTTCGTGGTCAGGTGCATGACCGAGGTGACCATGCCCGCCGCGACGAAATCTCTCCCGTTCATCGACGGCAGATCGGCCAGATCGCCCAGCGAGCAGGTACAGTAATGTTTGATAATCAATGAAAAGTCATCCAACGGATGCGACGACAGGTAGATCCCGATCACGTCGCGCTCGCGGTTCAGCGTCTCGAGTTTCGTCCAAGGCGTATATTGCGGCGGCTCGGGCTTCTGCACCGACGACTCCTCGGTAATGCCGCCGAACAGGCTCTGCTGCACGTTGTTCTTCTCGCTCTGCACGCGGTTTCCGTACCGTACCAGCGCATCCAGCAGCGTACCGTCGTGCTCGTCCCGCGCCAGATAGGCGCTGCGCGGCAGGTCGCTGATCGCGTCGAACGCGCCTCCGAGCACCAGATTTTCCAACGTTTTCTTATTGACGGTCTGCAGATTGACCCGCTCTACGAAATCGTACACGGACTTGAAAGGCCCTCCTTCCTTGCGCGTGTCGATGATATTCTGCACGGCCGACTCGCCCACGCCTTTGATAGCGGCCAAACCGAAACGGACATTGCCCCCCTCGTCGACCGAGAAGCGGATCTTGCTGTGATTGACATCGGGCCCCAGCACCGAGAGGCCCATCCGCTTGCACTCGTCCATGAAGAAGCTGATCTTCTTGATGTCCGACAGGTTGCGGCTCAGCAGCGCGGCCATGAACTCGGCCGGATAGTGGGCCTTCAGATAGGCCGTCTGATAGGAAACGTAAGCGTAGCAGGTCGAGTGCGACTTGTTGAACGCGTACGACGCGAACGCCTCCCAGTCCCCCCATATCTTCTCGCAGATTTTCGGGTCGTGCCCGTTCTTCTTCGCGCCCTCGATGAACTTGGGCTTCATCTTGTCCAGCACGTCGCGCTTCTTCTTTCCCATCGCCTTGCGCAGCGTGTCGGCCTCTCCCCCGGTAAAGCCGGCCAGCTTCTGCGACAGCAGCATGACCTGCTCCTGATAGACCGTAATGCCGTACGTGTCCTTCAGATACTCCTCCATGTCGGGTATCTCGTACGTGACGGGCTCCAGACCGTGCTTGCGGGCGATGAAGTTCGGAATATATTCCATCGGACCGGGCCGGTACAGCGCGTTCATCGCGATCAGGTCCTCGAAACGGTTCGGCTTCAGGTTGCGCAGGTGTTTTTTCATGCCGGGCGACTCGAACTGGAACAGCCCCGTCGTCTCTCCCCGGCTGTAGAGGTCGTAAGTCAGCGGATCGTCGAGGGGGATCGCGTCGATGTCGGGCCGGCTGCCGGTCGTCGACTCGATGTTCTCGAGCGCATCCTTGATGATCGACAGCGTCTTGAGACCCAGAAAGTCCATCTTGATCAGCCCGACGCTCTCGACCAGCTTGCCCTCGTACTGCACGACGTTCAGCTCGGCGTCCTTCGCTATGGCCATCGGAGCGAACTTCTCCAAATCGTCCTGTCCGATAATCACGCCGCAGGCGTGCACGCCGGTCTGGCGCACGGAGCCCTCGAGTTTCTCTGCGTACTTCATCGTGTCGCGGATCAGCGGATTGTCCGACTCCTTTTCCTTTACCAGCTCGGGAACTTCCTTGTAGGCCTTGGCGAAAGTGGTCCCGGGCTTTTCGGGTACCAGTTTCGAGATGCGGTTGCTCTCCGAGAGGGGCAGCTTCTGTACGCGGGCGACGTCCTTGATCGCGGCCTTCGGCGCCATCGTGCCGAACGTGACGATCTGCGCGACGCGCTTGCTGCCGTACTTCTCGACCACGTAGTGCAGCACGTCGGCGCGGCCGTCCTCGTCGAAATCGACGTCCACGTCCGGAAGCGAAATCCGGTCGGGATTCAGGAAGCGCTCGAACAGCAGGTCGTACTTCATCGGGTCGATATTGGTGATCGTCAGCGAGTAGGCGACGACCGACCCGGCCGCCGAGCCCCGGCCCGGCCCCACCGAGACGCCCATTTCCCGGGCGGCGCGAATAAAGTCCCACACGATCAGGAAGTACCCCGGGAAGCCCATCCACTCGATCGTCGACAGTTCGTACTCGATACGCTTGCGGACAGCGTCCGACAGCGTGCCGTAGCGTCTCTCGGCCCCCTTGTAGGTCAGATGCTCCAAATAGCGGAACTGCTTGGCGATCGTCAGCTGGTCCGACAGCTCGGGATGCCGCCCGACCACCTCGTCGAGCGAATCCGTACATCGGTCTATCTCGGCGAGCACGGCCTCGTCCTTGATCTTCTTGCGGAACGTTTCCTTGAGCTGGTCCAGCGGTACGTCGAAGTCGTCCGGAATCGGGAAGTTCGGCATCAGAGGTTTATGCTCGAGCGAGTATTCCTCGACCTTTCCGGCGATCTCGGCCGTCGTGGCCAGAGCCTCCGGATGATCGGGGAACAGCGCGGCCATCTCCTCCTCGCTCTTGAGGTACTCCTGCCACGTATAGCGCATACGGTTCGGATCGTCCAGATCGCGGCCCGTATTGAGGCAGATCAGCCGGTCGTGGGCCGGCGCGTCGTCGGCCATGATGAAGTGCACGTCGTTCGAGCAGATATATTTCACGCCGTACTCGGCGGCAAGCTGCAGCAGCACGGCGTTCACCTTCTTCTGATTCTCGTACACCTGCTCGTCGATACGCGGAATACCGCTCTGATGAAGCTGCAACTCGAGGTAGTAATCCTCGCCGAAAATGGAGACGAACTCCTCGACGACGCGGCGCGCCTCCTGCATGTCGCCCCTCATGATAGCCTGCGGCAGTTCGCCGCCCAGACAGGCCGAGCAACAGATAATCCCGTCGTGATAGAGGCGCAGCAGCTCCTTGTCGACCCGGGGACGGTAGTAGAACCCCTCGGTAAAGGCATACGACACGATTTTGGAAAGATTGTGGTACCCCTCCAGATTCTTGGCCAGCAGAATCAAGTGGTCGCCCCGGTCGTCCTTACCGCTCTTGTCGAAGCGGCTGCCTCCGGCCACGTAGACCTCGCAGCCGAGAATCGGCTTGATCCCCTCCTTTTCGGCCGCGTCGTGAAACTCCTTGACCCCGTACATATTGCCGTGGTCGGTGATCGCCAGCGCGGTCATGCCGAGCTCCTTGGCACGCTTGAGCAGCGGCTTGATAGCCGCCGCGCCGTCCAGAATCGAATATTGCGTATGTACATGAAGATGAGTGAACTGCCCCATTGTTTCCCATTATTATGCCTCGACACAAAAGTAACGAAAAATAAACGGAAATACCGGGCACGGAAAGTGCATTTTATCAACAATATTTCGTACATTGTATCGGGAAAGGGACCGAAATCCGGCATCCGGATCCGCGCGGTCCCCGACCGAACAAACCCTCAATACGCAAAGCCATGGACAACTCGAAATTATCGGTTCTGAAAACCTTTTCATCGGCGGGCGAGGCCTCGATCTATCAGAGCCTGCTCGAGAGCAACGGCATCCGGTGCGAACTGCTCAACGAAGGCATCTCGGACATTCTGCCGATTCCGGGCGACCTGTCGAAAATCCGTCTCGTGGTCAACGAGGCCGATGCCGCGAAGGCCGAGGAGATCCTTGCTGCCGGATTCGATCAGGAAGAATTCGACACGGAGAGCGCCAAACGGCGCAAGAAGCCCTGAGCAAACGCCGTTGCCGCCCCGCGTCCGTCACCGTCTCCAGGCCGTTGACGGTAACGGACCGCACGACAGTCGGAAGGACAAGACCCGCTTGCTTCTTTCCGGTGCGTTGTTACAGCTATCCGCTCGGAGAACCGGTATGCCAGGAGCATGCGGCAAAGGATCACGGATATTCTGCCGCCCCCGGACGGCTTGCAGGGAAAAGGCATCCGCGACCTACCGAACGAGCGGGCGATCTCTCGACCTCAAGATAAAAAGCGGGACTAACCGTATGCCGCGACAGACCGACACCGCCGAGCCTTTCCCCAGAAGAGACGACACGCACGCGACATCCCGCCAAAGAAACGACACGCTGACATCCTTGCCTTCCATGCCGCTGATTCCGACTCGAACCGGCCCGTATTTCGCCAAACAAAACAGAGACGACGCCCCGCCGGCAGTGCCGAAACCCCAACGCCTGCCCCGGCACGACCCGGAGTATCCTACGGCACACGGTTATCCCCGCTTTTCCTTAATTTATGCCCCTGCGTCCCTGTACAAGACCGACTATATCCCGCATCACGGAAAAAGAACGGTCCGCACAACAGAGACCGAACCGCGCTACATCCATCCAACCCTCTCCGTTATTTGCCGAACACCTGATAAAATACAGAACCAAACCTACGGAAAAAGCAGCGGCGTCCGCATAAGACGCCGCTGCCTATCCATATTCCGTCTCCAGAAAACCGGTCTTGTCTCTACACCCGGTCCGCCCGGCTTACGGGCAAGCTACCAGCCGAGCACATAGGCGAAAATCAGCGGAGCGACGATCGTGGCGTCCGACTCGACGATGAATTTCGGCGTATCGGGCAGCAGCTTGCCCCAGGTGATTTTCTCGTTGGGTACGGCGCCCGAATAGGAACCGTACGAAGTGGTCGAGTCCGAAATCTGGCAGAAATAGGCCCAGCACGGAGTGTCCTCCCACTCCAGATCCTGATACATCATCGGCACGACGCAGATCGGGAAGTCGCCCGAAATGCCCCCGGCAATCTGGAAGAAGCCGACGCCTTTCCCGCCGCTGTTGGCGCGATACCACTCCGTCAGGAAGATCATCGTCTCGATACCGCCCTTGACCGTCGAGGCTTTCAGCTCGCCCTTGATGACATAAGAAGTGAAGATGTTACCCATCGTGCTGTCCTCCCAGCCCGGAACGATGATCGGGATGTTTTTCTCGCAGGCGGCCAGCATCCAGCTGTTCTTCGGATCGATCTCGTAATACTGCTCCAGCTCGCCGCTGCGCAGCAACTTGTACATGAACTCGTAGGGCAGATAGCGCTCGCCCTTGTCGTCGGCATCCTTCCATATCTTGAAGATATGTCCCTGCAGGCGGCGGAACGCCTCTTCTTCCGGAATGCAGGTATCCGTCACGCGGTTCATATGATTTTCGAGCAGGTTCCACTCGTCCTGAGGCGTCAGGTCGCGGTAGTGCGGCACGCGCTTGTAATGCGAGTGGGCCACCAGGTTCATGATATCCTCCTCCAGGTTGGCGCCCGTGCAGGTGATAATCTGCACCTTGTCCCGGCGGATCATCTCGGCGAGCGAGATGCCCAGCTCGGCCGTGCTCATCGCACCGCCCAGCGTAATCATCATCTTGCCACCGGCGTCGATATGGGCTTCGTATCCTTTCGCGGCGTCGATCAGGGCCGCCGCGTTGAAATGGCGGTAGTGATGCGTGATAAACTGTGAAACAGGTCCCTTTTCCATTTTGTTTGCTGATTAAGGTTTCAAGAGCCACAAAGGTAGCAATTTAAACGGACAATCGGCAAAAAATTCTCGGCCGCCGGCCGCCTCCGGCAACGGGTCGACAAGAAGCGAGGAAACGCTCCACCCCGGCCCGGAGGGCGCACCTCCCGTCCGGTCCGAGCTCCGGCGCGGACCGAAACGGCGCATAACGACCGGTCGATTTCCCCGATCATATGACTTTCGATCCTTGTCGGCCAGTGGACGCTTTTTTACTCCTACACTTTGAGCTCGGGTTGCAGACGCCCCGGGACGAGAAGACGATCTGCCCGCGCGATTCACAAAGACCTTACTGAATGAAAAAGCATCGGGAGCGACGATTCCGACCAATCATATACATATTCCGCTCTGCCGCCTCATATATCCCGCTGCCGCAACTTTCACCATCTCAATCAGACGGTCGATACGCCACCGAGCCATAGAACTCTTTTCTATGAGCGGTCCGGAACGATCGAACCGTCCGGAACGGCCGCAAAAAAGCATTATAATTACCGGAAACTCAGGATCGCGGCGAACGGGACGAATACGGCGACGGTTACGGCAAGCGAACCGGCCCGAACGATACAGCGGACCGACGCCTCCCCCACATGCCGCCCCGGCTGCCAGCGCGCGGCCCCGCTCGCCACGCAACGCCCCGTACCTACTGTTCGATATAGCCGAACCGGCGGAGCTGGCGATCGTCGTTGCGCCAGTTGTCGTTGACCTTGACGAACAGCTGAAGGAAAACCTTCTTGCCCAGAAATTGTTCCAGCTCCTCGCGGGCCTGCGTTCCGACCCGTTTCAGGCGCTCGCCCCGATGACCGATCACGATGCCTTTCTGGCTCTCTCGCGCCACGTAGATCGTGGCCGATATGCGGTCGATCGACGGCTCCTCCTTATACTCCTCGATCGCTATCTCGACCGAATAGGGAATCTCCTTCTCATAGTTCAGGAATATCTTCTCGCGGATGATCTCCGAAGCGAAGAAGCGCAGCGTCTTGTCCGTCAGCGCATCCTTCGGATAGAACGGCTCGCCCTCGGGCAAAGCGGCCAGAATCCGGTCGAACAGCCCGCCGATATTGAAATCGTTCAGGGCCGAGACCGGAACGATCTCGGCGTCGGGCAGAATCCCGCGCCACTGCCCGACCAGCTCCTCGAGCCGCTCGGGCGTCGTCAGATCGATCTTGTTGATAACCAGAATTGTCCGGATACCGCTGCGCGCGATACGGTCGAAAATCTCGCTGCGGCGGTCGGTCCCTTCAACCACATCGGTCACGTACAGGATGACGTCGGCGTCCTTGAGCGCCCCCTGCACGAAGCGCATCATCGATTCCTGCAGCTTATAGCTGGGCTTCAGGATGCCCGGCGTATCGGAATAGACGATCTGGAAATCGTCGCCGTTGACGATGCCCAGTATCCGGTGGCGCGTGGTCTGGGCCTTCGAGGTGATGATCGACAGCCGCTCGCCGACCAGCGCGTTCATCAGCGTCGACTTGCCCACGTTCGGATTGCCTATGATGTTGACGAAACCTGATCTATGCATAGCCGTATTTTTAGCCCAAAGATAGGTTTTATTTGCGGGATGCGAAAATCGGCGCGCCACATTCCGCAGTGCCCTCCGCACATCGCAGCCGGCCGGCAGAAACGGCACAACGGCGGACAAACCAATCGGATACGGCAGACCTCCGTCCCGCCGAAACGGCGTATTCCTGCCTTTCCGGCACAGTTCCTCGCATGTCGGCATCCATCGATCGGACGGAACGGCCTATCGGAAAGGCCGAACAGACCGCACCGGAAAACAACGTGCGAAAGCCCTGCCGTCGCCCGTCGGCACCATATACGCCGTCATAGCGGACGCCGTACGACCTCTACCGAAAAGGCGCCCGAATTCTCTTTCGCCGCACGACCGAAACGTACAGGAGAGGCCACGGCCGGACCGCCGCACTGAGACCTCCGCGCCCCGTTCGGAACGTCCTTGCGATCTCGGGAGCGAAAAGCCCGCCCAATCACCATGCGAAAATTCACTGCGTTTATTTCCGAATCGGTCCCGATTTTCGCATCTCCCCGGTTTGAATCCCTTCCGCCGTATATCGGATTTTTCCGGCCGCACGCCGTCGGAGAATACGGACCGACGATCCTCACTGACACAGACGGGCAACCTGACGGACGGACCATCCGAACGATACGATCCGGTACCGTGAAAAACAACAGAGCGCGTCTTTTTTCGATATATCGTCGAAAAATTACTTAAATTCGTGGAGAAAAACGTTTTTACCCGTGCAAGCCTATACTTATATCGAACGAGGAAAGTTCGAGCTGCTGGACAAACCGAAGCCGGAGTTGGAAGATCCGCGCGATGCCATTGTGCGCGTAACGCTGGGCAGTATCTGCACCAGCGACCTGCATATCAAGCACGGCAGCGTGCCTCGCGCCGTACCGGGCGTTACCGTCGGCCACGAAACGGTGGGTATCGTAGAACGAGTCGGCCCGGCCGTCACTTCGACCAAGCCCGGCGACCGGGTAACGGTCAATGTCGAAACTTTCTGCGGCGAGTGCTTTTTCTGCAAGCGCGGGTATGTGAACAACTGTGCCGATCCGGTCGGCGGCTGGGCGTTAGGCTGCCGTATCGACGGCGGCCAGGCCGAGTACGTGCGCGTGCCCCATGCCGATCAGGGATTGAACCGTATTCCCGACACGGTCGGCGACGAACAGGCGCTTTTCGTAGGCGACATTCTGGCCACGGGTTTCTGGGCCGCCCGGATCTCGGAAATCGCCGAAGAGGACACGGTGCTTATTATCGGCGCCGGGCCTACGGGCATCTGTACCCTGCTCTGCGTCATGCTCCGGCATCCGAAACGCATCATCGTCTGCGAAAAGTCGCCCGAACGAATCCGTTTCGTGCAAGAGCATTATCCCGAAGTGCTGGTCTGCGGGCCCGAGGAATGCCGGCATTTCGTATCCCGCCACAGCGATCACGGCGGAGCCGACAGAGTGCTCGAAGTGGCGGGAGCGGACGATACGTTCCGTCTGGCATGGGAGTGCGCCCGTCCCCATGCCGTCGTTACCGTAGTGGCGCTCTACGACCGGCCTCAAACACTGCCTCTGCCGGACATGTACGGCAAGAATCTCACGTTCAAGACCGGCGGCGTGGACGGCTGCGACTGCGCCGAGATTCTACGCCTGATCGAACAGGGCCGGATCGACACCACGCCGCTTATTACGCACCGTTTTCCACTGAGCCGGATCGACGAAGCTTATCGCCTTTTCGAAAACCGGCAGGACGGAGTAATCAAAGTGGCGATCGAATGCGGCAAATAACGGCCACGGCTCCGACAATCGACATTCCAATTATATAACCGGCTCCACGTACGCAATCTCCTCCGACGGAGGAGACTTCACGGCAGGAATCTAACCGGACACGAAACCAGGGGCCGCATGCCGCAGCTAACAGACATAATGACTTTTCCGGGTGCGAACATGCTCGGCATGTTGAAGTATATAATTGCCTATCGTTAATTCAAAGAACGACATATGACACAATACAATGATTTGATTGAGGAATTACAAAACAAAGCAGAAGATGAATTCGGGCAACAAAAACGCGGTGTTAAAATCCGTTACGTAGATTTTGATAATAATGGACCATATGTATTTTACAATGAAAAATAATCTTGATGATATTACTATTTACATTAGTACAAATTGCATTAATAATCAGGATTTAGCTAAATTCCAAATTGCGCATGAGATAATTCACTGTTTACACCCTAACCATACCCAAGATGTAACAAATTTGGAAGAAGGTGTTGCAGTATTATTTCAGAAGAGATGCATGCCGATGATAGATTTGGCCCCAATGACGGAAAATATGTAAACGTCTATAATTTAGCGAATAATTTACTGAAATATGACGAGCAAATTATTAAGAAAGCAAGGGAATATGAACCAAATATTTCAAAGATTCCTATACCTTTGCTATTGAATATATGTCCGCAAATAAACCATAATCTACTGAACGCACTCGTTAAGCCATTTTACCGGTGAAACCTTTGGGTCCAAATATTCCATTGAGTTTTAGATAATCCTCGAATGAACCATCAAACAGCCCATATTCAATAGCATATATAATTCTCTATTAGATCTTCGAGGTCATCAAAGTCTTTTATTAAGATTTCATTCATATTCAAAGTTTTTGCGTACTTTTGAATATATATCTCCGACGAAATCTATGTACATCAGGTTGGTACATTAAAGTATATAATTGGGAAAAATTAAAAAGCTTTATAGGAACTGAAAAGCAAGGGAAAAAATATGGCAGCAAAAGCTATTTTCAAAAGCGTGTGCGGTCTTACGATCGCAATTGCGTTTGCCGCTTGTGGCGGAAACGGCATCGAGGGCGAATGGGTCGAACCCATACCCGGTATGGAAACTCAAATGCAAGGTGTAAATTTGGAAAAAGGCGGTAAGGCTTCTTCCATTAACATGGCGACCTTGCAATATGAGAAATGGGAAAAGAAAGGCAATATGTTAATTCTTTCTGGCAAAAGTATCGGAAATCACGAAACGATTTCTTTCACAGATACTCTTACCATTGAAGAATTGACAGAAAACAAATTGACTTTGAAAAAAGGAAGTTTGACCATAAACTATCAAAAGCAGTAACTCCGATAACCATACCTCAAACGCCACCCAAATTTTATTTAGGGTGGCGTTTTGATAAATTTAGGAAAACCGCCCGTCCCTGCGTGGCTCTTTTATGTTCGACCGGTCCATCATATCGTAATCCGTCTTCCGCTCCATCGTGGTACGTCCGGCCTCTATCCAAACCCCCGGACGGAATTTCGTATTCGCACGCTGCCGGCAGTTTCGACAGCCACGATATATTCATCGCTCGTCCCGAGCCCAACCGACGTTCGTCTCGCCGGCCCTTAAAAGAACAACGGCTACGCCGCCCTAACGACCGGAATGAAGAACAGGCCAATGCGGATACGGACACCCTTATCCGTACGGTTCTCAACGCCGTCATCGGCGATACGGCCTAAGAACTGACATTCCTAAACGGAGACTCCCGGAACGAGGCCCAAACGACCGCAACTGGCGCAAGGAGCCAAGGACGTACATGCCTCGAAAACCTTTCTCGACAGGACTTCTTTGCTCTATCATGCAGGAATGCCGACTGTTTTCCGCCCCTGCCGCAGGGGGGACCGCACCTCCGATCCGGAAACGGACAAGCGGCCGCACGAAACGATCAGTCCGAAACGGCCTCCGCACAGGGACAGACCGAATCGCAAATCGGCCGGCTTCGCTTTCCCTGCCCCGGCCCGTACCCTCGCCGATGACCGTGCCGGGTCCTCATTGCGGAGCGCATCTCGGTCCATTTTTGGTATTGGGCATCGGTCAGCACGGACTTGATCTGCTCGTCCATTTCCTGCCGCTGCTCGGCGCCGGGACCGAAACGCCTGTCCGAAGGCCGAGCCGACGGTTCGCCGGCGGGACGCCGCGGTGCCTGAGGCATTTCCTTGAAATGATCGAGCAGAATCTGCTCGATCTGCCGGGCCTGCTCGTCCGAAAGCGACAGTTGTTCGGTCATGCGCTGAGTCATTCTCTCGGCCCGCTGTTCGGGAGTCACCTTCTGTCCGTCAGGACCCTGAGCCGCGAGGCTCCCCGCCGAGAACAGCAGTACGGCTGCCGCGACGGTCATTCTTACGATACTTTTCATAGCTTCAGTTTTTAAATCCGGTTTCATACCGTAATTGCAAAAATAGCTCCGTAACCCTCCGTACGAGCCGGGAAAACCGTGAACCGGAAAATTCCGCGCGCGAAACGCCTTCCGGGCCCCGCGAACGTTTGACGCAACCTCGCCGGGAAACACGGTGCGCCCCGACCGGCAGCAACGAATCGGGCGGAAACCCGCCCGGCTAAATTCATATCGCCCCGGACCGATCCGAGCCTCATCGAATACCGAAAATGCTCCCGGCTAAGCGAAGCGCGCCGATGAAAGAAAACGCCCGTGCCTATTTCCAGAACCCGGCATCAACCCGACTCTCTACGCGGCGCTCAATGCTGTCGGGCAGCGCCGGGAAAAAGTCGATCCCGGTCAGTTCCTCCAAGCGGTCGACACTCAGCGAATAGTCGGTCCAGCGACCTTCCGGCGAGGCGACGTTCGGAAGCCTGAAGGCAATCGCACGCCAACCCTTTTCGGCTCGCGCCAGAAGCGCCTTGAAATAATGCCGGGGGATCCCCGTCCCGCCCCGGATGCGCCTCAGTCCCGGCTCCAGCTCGCCGCCGGTCACCACATAGATCGAATCGTAGCGGTCGGCCCAGCGGCGAACCTGCTCCTCGAGCAGCCGCCACTGATTCCTGTTCAGCTTCGGATACTGGGGCGATACGTTCGACAAATAGAACGTAGCGTCGTTTTCGGCCCGACTGTCGTCGCGGTCCGCCGAAGGAAGCAAATGTCCCCGGTCGAAACCGCTGCCCGCATAGTCGCGGTCGACGGCTGTCGGCCAGCCGCGCGCGACGACCTCCGGATCGCAGCGGAACGCGTTCCGCCGCTTCGCACCACGCCTGCGCACGTCTTCCCTCGTCAACAGATAAGCGACCCATGCCGCTTGGCGGTAGGCCGTATCGTACAGCAGGGTATAGCGGCCCGCTTCGTTACGGATCAGAAACTCGCCGCGCGAACAAGCCGGCAGCTCCAGTCCGGCGCACGGTCTTCGCGGATCAGGCATCCGCCCCGGGACGGACGGCATTCCGTCCGCCTTCTCCGCCGGAGGCAACACGGGCATGACCGACACGGCGCCTCCCGTGCGCGAAACCATGCAGCGGGAAACGACGACGGCCGCAGCCAGCAGGAGCAACAGCGAGAAAATCAGCTTTCGGTGGACCTTCTTAGAGAGCCTGATCGGCGGGGGCTTTCGCATAGGAATACATATCGAGACAAAGGTAGCAAATTCCGGAATCATCCCGAAAGCCGCGAAGTCCGCGCAAACCGGGAAAGCGGCCGCGACCGCCGGACGGGTCGAAACCGCAGGCGACGGGAGCATTAGGCCGCCCTGACAAACCCGTGTCTTCCTAGTATAAGGGACCTGACCGTGCGCACGGCAGAACCGGAAAGCCTCAGCCGCTCCGGACGAGCCTGCATTCCGAAAGCACAGTCCGAAAAAAAGCGTATCTTTGCACGGCGCGCCGAGGAAACGCACCCGCCGCCGCAGGGGAGGAACGGTATTTGCGCCGGGCCTCGTACGAACCGCACCAAAACGCATCGAACATGGCATCGTCCAATTTCGTAGACTACGTGAAGATATTCGGCCGCTCGGGCAAGGGCGGCGCCGGCTCGCGCCATTTTCGCCGGGAGAAGTTCGTCGAGTTCGGCGGTCCCGACGGGGGCGACGGAGGCAACGGAGGCAGCATCGTTCTGCGCGGCAACAGCCAATACTGGACGCTGATACACCTCAAGTACCAGCGCCACATCTTCGCCGGCGACGGAGAAAACGGCAGCGGCGCGCGCAGCACGGGCAAGAACGGCGCCGACGTGGTGATCGACGTCCCGCTCGGAACGATCGCGCGCGACGCCGAGACCGGAGAGATCGTCTGCGAAGTGACCGAGCAGGGGCAGCGGGCCGTACTGCTCAAGGGCGGACGGGGCGGTCTGGGCAACTGGCACTTCAAGACGGCGACCAATCAGGCGCCGCGCTACGCCCAGCCCGGCGAAGACTGCACCGAAGGCTGGTTCATTCTGGAACTGAAGCTGCTGGCCGACGTGGGACTGGTCGGTTTCCCGAACGCAGGCAAATCGACGCTGCTGGCGGCCCTATCGGCCGCCAAGCCGAAAATAGCGAACTACGCCTTTACGACGCTCGAACCCAACCTGGGTATCGTCGAATACCGCGACCACCGATCGTTCGTCATGGCCGACATTCCCGGAATCATCGAAGGGGCTCACACAGGCAAGGGACTCGGCACCCGCTTTCTGAGACATATCGAGCGCAACTCGATTCTGCTGTTCATGATTCCGGCCGACTCGAAAGACGTGCGCGAGGAGTACCGCATCCTGCTCGGCGAACTGGAACAGTACAATCCCGAGCTGCTCGACAAGCAGCGTCTGCTGGCCGTCACCAAGAGCGATCTGCTCGACGAAGAGCTGACCGAGGCGATCCGCTCCGAACTGCCGGACGTTCCGTCCGTTTTCATCTCGGCCGTCAGCGGATACAATCTCCAGACGCTGAAAGACATGCTGTGGGAAGCCCTCCAAAAGGAGAACGCCTGAGCGGGATCGATCCTCCGACCGCTCCGCCGAACGTACCCGTTCAGACTGCGGGCACTCTTGCCCGCCGCAGAAAATCTCACGGCCTCTCGCACGATACCTCGGCCATCGCTTGCCGGCTTCGGCGGGGAAGCTCGCACCGGTCCCTCGCAAACCCGTTCCGAAACGGACTCCTCGTCGTCACGGAGCGACACGACCGGCTTCGGACCGGAAAACCGGCACGAACCTCGGCGAATCCATGACGACGTTCCGGTCCGTATAGACTTTCAGTTGATAAGTCCGATTGAATCGGCTCAGAATACCCTCGACGTAGCCGCTGCCGGCAGGCAGCAGCCGATACGCGAAATCGGCCCGGCAGGACGTTCGCACGACGAGCGTGTCGCCCCGGCAGTCGACCAGATGCCTGTTCGTGTCGGCGTCCGGATCGCACCACGCGAGCGAAAGCTCCTCGTCGACGAACTGCACGCGCTCGAAAGCGACTAACGAGCCGAGACGCCGGTCGTCGAGCCCGGCAAAAGTCGCCGTATCGGGCAACGCCTCTCCGGGTTCGCCGTAAGGTTTCAGATAATAGGTCCGGTCGTCCCGAGCGATGAACCCGTTCGGATAGGCCGGGTCGTCCGAGGTCGCACCGAGCGACACCTCTCCGGCATAGTCGCCCAGCACCAGCCCCTGACATCGGACCCGCAGCGGCTGCCCGACCGGGAAATCGAGAAACAACTCGTCGCCCGAAACCTTGATCTGAATTCCTCCCGTCGAGTCCCGAACCCACAGGGCGTTCCGGAAGCTCCCGAAGCGGTCGTTGGCCGTCACGACGACGTCCAGCTGCCAATCGTCTTTCACTTCCGAAGGATATCCCCGATATTCGGAAAGCAGCCGGGCAACGCTCACCCCGGTCGTCCCGGGCGGGACAGGCAACGGCCCGTCGTCCGCCACGAACGCATGCTTCTCCACGCAGCCGGCCAGCGCCAGCGCCGCCAGACTCCACTCAATCGCTCTGTATGTCATACCGATCCCTCATTTTGAGTTCGTAAACCATCTTGCCGCCGACTTTGCCCCGAAGCAGAATACCGGTCAGTTCCAGCCGCCCGCGCGGAACGGTATCGCCGGCGAACGAGGCGTAGCCGCTCGTCGAGACATAAAGCGAATCGCCCCCGTCCGTAAAGAACTTCAACAGGGCCGTCCGGGGCGTTCCGTCCGCCGACAGACGCGCCGGCACGGCCCAAGTCGTATCGCGCACCGGTTCCATGCGCAAACCGGCCACCCGGACAAGCGATCCGAGCTTCGCCTCGGCGAACCGGCTCGGAGCGAGCGGCATCGGTGCGGGATCGATCGTCCGGCCGGTACGAACGACATGCCTTGCGACAACGACCCGGCTCTCCATATCCAGCACAGGCTCGTAATCCGTCCCCCGCAACCCGATGCGGAGCAGGCCGTCGTCGAGCGCCGCCGACAGTCCGTCCAAGCGCAGCGCGACCTGTTCCCCGAGGCCGTACATATTGTGCAGGTCGTACAGTCCGGCCCGCACCTCGAGCGCTCCGGTCCGATCCTCGACGAAAAAGCTGCGGTAAAAATTGTTCGCCCGGTCGGAGGTTGTCACATAGCCGGTCAGCACGGCCCCACTTCCCTCGATACGTATCGGACCGTCGGCGCAGAGCGAGCGGAGCGACGAGACCGTCATGTTCGGAAGCGGCGCGGCGGGCCGCCCATCTCCCGGCGGCCCGAACTCGTTGTAACCGCACGCCCCGAGCAGGACGGCTCCGAAGACGGGAAGCGCTTTCGGAAGTATCCGTCGCGCATGCTCCGAAAATTCGGACCGCCGCACGCGCCGGGAAACCCGGCCGACGAACGCGTCGAGGCGGCGGAACACGGACAGCGGCTCCTGCGCACGGACCGTTCTTACCGATACCCGGACCGAGGGAGAAGAAGACCGCCCCGTCGCGAGCCGCACGGACCCGCACTGCCCGGCATACAGGACAGGCGACACGAAACCGACCGCCCGGCCACGGAGAGCGCGTTCTGCGACATCGGCCCGGCTCCCCGTCCCCGGCATATCCGCTTCCTGCGGTAGAAAGCAGTCGACACGACAACAGGAAATCGGCGGCAACGGCCCTGCGAAGCAAAAACTTCGGACCGCCGGAAGCAAGACGGAGAACGATATACCCGGATTGCGAGCTTTTCTTCGTTCCGGAAACGGCGACGGTCGATCGCACAATACCGTCGGAACCCGCTTTACGCAGGTCATTTTGCGGACAATCGGCCGTTCCGACAACGGAAACGAGTTTTTCCCGCTCCCCCGGAGCCGGCCGGAATGTCGCACAGGTTCCCCATCGCCCGAAAGCTCCGGAGAAACGAGGAAACCGGGAATCGCTCCCGCCGCAGGAAACCGGCTCGCGGACCCGCAGGACGGGAGATCGCGACCCGCCGGCCCCCTCTCCCCGGCACAGCGGGACGACAGCCGGACAAAACGAAGAAACCAACCGAACAAGAATCTCATCAGAAACGGAAATTAAGGGTCAGATAACAGGTGCGGCCATAAGCGTACAGATATTTCGATCCGAAAGGCTCGACTCCCGCGCCCGCACCCGAGCCGATCTTGCGCAGGCGCATCGACTCGTAGCCGCTGTGAACGATCCGGCGGTCATCGAAAAGATTGTCCACCGATCCGCTCAGCGACAGATAGCGGGCCCCGAGACGGAACGTCTTGCTGGCAAACAGTCCAACCGTCGCGGCCCCGGGAAAACGCTCCTGCCCCGTCAGCGTCCCGACCGCCTCGGGCGAGGCCGCCCGGTCCCACACGCGCCGCATCCGGTACAGCGGGCTCGGCGACACGTAATGCTCTCCCGCATAGGCCGCCGAGGCGGAAAGAGTCCACATCCCCGCGCCCTCGTAGCGCAGCTCGGCCGCCGCCACTCGACGCGGCGAACCGCCCAGATCGAGCCCCCGGAGCAGCGTGCGCGAGCGATCCGAGATTACGTGCCCGTCCTTGTCGGAGCGGATCACAACGGCCGGGTCGTTACGATAAACGGCCCGCGACTCGGCCGCAGCCACACGGAGCGCCAGCCGCGAAGCGAGCCGGAACTCGGCGCCGAGTTCCGCCCCGGCGTAAAGCCGTCCGATTTGCGACAGCATCATATCCGAGTAAACCGAGGCCAGATCGTCGTAATAGCGCCTGACCTGCGTCCCGTCCGAACACAGCGTCCCGTACAGGCTCAGCGTCAGCGACACGCTCCCTGCGTCGAGCCGGTAGCCGAGTTCGCCGCTCAGGAAACGTTCCTGACCGACCCCGGGAACCGTCTCGTTGCGATAGCGGGGCGACACGAACGCGTCGCCGGCCAGCGGCGCCCGCCGGCCGCAGGCCAGATCGAGCGCCAGACCGTGACGGGGCGAAAAACGGTATCCGACGCCCGCCTTGACCGTCCAGTCGGTGAAGCGCAACGGCTCGGAACGGCCGAACGAAGCCCGCCCGGCATACAGCTCCTTTTCATAGCGCCCGTTGCGCGAGAATCCGATCCGGGCCGCCTGCAAACCGGCGTATCCGCTCCAGCGGGGTCGGTTGCGGCGGCGCAGCCGTACGAGCAGCCAGCACTCCAAGCGCATGTAATCGAGATCGTAAAAATAGCCGTAAGCCTCGCCTTCGGCGACCCGGCGGCCGGGACGACGCAGATCGTTTTGCAAACGGTCGCCGAAATAGCGGTCGTCGATCAGATAGGGATCGATGTCGGTCAGATAGGCCGCGCCGAGCAGATCGTCGAGCCGGCGAAAGCAGGTCGTCCGGCCCGCATGCCCCCGCAGTCCGCCCGTCAGGCTCACCCATGTCGACGGATCGTAAGCAAAACTGGACACGAGCTGCACGCTCTTGCGGCGGCTGACGTCGCTGGCCACGACATAGGCGGCCGACGAATCGCCCCGCAGGTCATTGGCCCGATAAAGTTCCTCCCAATCGATCTGCGTCACGAGCGGATCTCCGCCCGTCCATGCCTCGCGCACCGTTTCGGCCGCTTCCGGATTGTCGAGGAAACCGGGGAGATAGCGGTAATAGTCCGGCTGCGGACTGGAAGCATCGTACCAGTCGGACGAGCTGAGCGACGAATGTCCCCACGCGCCGGCGAGCGTCGTCGTCAGCCGCCAGGGCGAGTCCGGCGGATCGAACCGCCATGTGAGCAGAGCCAGCGGACAACGGTCGACGCTCACGCGCGAGGAGCGCGTCCGACCGCGCTGTACGCCCCATGCCGGGTTGTAAAGCGGATCGCCCGTCAGCGAGAAGGCCTCGGCTACCGTCGCACTGCGAAGCCCCCGCTCGGAAGGAGCCTCGACGAACGACGCCGTCAGCGAATGACGCTCGCCCCAACGTTTGGCGACCGCCGCATAGACGGTCCAATCGTCGGAATAGACGCCCCGGATGCGGGCGTCGTGTCCCCAACGGCGCGACACGGCCGCAGAAACGGCCCAGCCTCCGCGCATGAGCCCGGTGCTTCCGCCGACACGCAGGCCGTAGCGAAACCTGCGTTCGGCAAACATCCACCCGAAGCGCCCGCCCCGCACGTCGGCCGCAGGATCGGCCTCGAACTCGCCGAGTCCCGCTTCGGCGCCGAGTGCGAAAGTACCGGGAAGCACGCCGCCCCACACCGAGCCGGACACGCGCGCCTCCCGGAGAGCCGTCATCGCGCCCCAACGCACCGCCCCCGTCGCA
>ERZ857965.612-NODE-612-length-48271-cov-12.218060_pt1 | contig 48271 bp, 46 predicted proteins | sample MGYA00519758_ERZ857965 | MGnify/ENA primary metagenome ERZ857965 (study PRJEB31778, sample SAMEA3449381) | human gut metagenome | biome: human gut; feature: human-associated habitat; material: faeces | place: United Kingdom | collected 2010/2012 ... | reverse complement strand
TATTCAAATTTAAGTACTTTTTTATTTATTGTCCTTGACATGGGGTCCACATTAAACATCGATACTTCATCCTTTCTTTTATCTAATTTTATTATATTAAATGAAATATTAACAACAATGCATAATCCTCTTTATCTATCCACATATTGACAATTTATCTTATTTGTCTATTTATATAAAAAATACCTATTAAAAGCTTCTTTAATAGGTAACTTATGATTAAAATTTAATAATTTGTGGTTCGTGAGTAAATGATGAAAAAATAGCTGTAGCATTTTCAAAATAGAAAACTTCCGTATTTCCATCATCTGCTTTATACATCTTTTGTAAACTTGGATAAGCATCTAACATAGATTGTCTTGCTTCATTACGATCATCTTCGATTAATTTTCCACTTACTCGCAACCATTCTCCATTTTTAAAAGCACAAATTTCTGCTTTAGGATTTTGATGAAGTTGTTTCGAAACATCTTTGACTTTTCCAGTTTGAATATAAAGCTTTCCTTCAAAAACATGTGCTGTTCCAAAGGGTCTTACTCTTGGTTGATCACCTTCTACTGTTGCTAAATAATAAGTTTCTACATCTTTTAAAAATTTTAATACTTTATCCATAATGATCCTCCTTTATTTACTTTATTTTATCACTGCATAAAGAAAAGGACAAAAAATTTGTCCTTACCATTTTTCTCCTGGATATTGCATTTTCCATTCTTTACGAAGTTGACTCATAATATCCATGACATCCTTTGTATACTCTAAATTTAAATGTGAAGCATCTTGATTTCTAACAGCTTCTTCCATATCACACATTTCATAATAAAGTGCATTTTCAGTATTTCCTTTTTCAATAACTGTTTGTTTTCCTGTTACAGCATCCACAATCGTTGCTTTTTGTCCACGAGGAAATTCATAAACTTCAATATACCCTTTTTCTAATGAAATCATAATTCTTTTAGGTTGTTTTGAATGCATTGATAAAGCAATCGTTGCCATTTGTTGATCTTCATTTTTAAGTAAAATCGTTGCTTGTTCATCAGATCCTGTAGGTGCAAACCTCACTTGACTTACTATTTCATTTGGCTGTTTAGACATAAAGCTACGTACTGCAGAAAGAGCATAAACCCCAATATCTAATAAAGCTCCACCAGCAAGATTCATATTAAAGAAACGATTATTCATATCATATTCTTTAAAACTTCCAAAGTTTACTGTCATGATTTGCATTTTACCAAGTTCACCGCTTTGCACGATTTTCCATAATTCTTTATAGATTGGCATATGCCAAATGGTCATGGCTTCTGCAAGAATTAAATTTTTCTCTTTAGCAAGTGCCATCATTTCATCTAATTCACGACTATTTAACGTAATTGATTTTTCTACGAATAAATGCTTTCCATGTTCTAACGCCTTTTTCATAAATTGATAATGCGTATTATGTGATGTTGCCAAATAAATAATATCAACATTTTCATCATCAAACACATCATCAATTTCATCATAGACTTTTTTAACACCATACTTCTTTGCAAAATCAATAGCCTTTGTTTGTGTTCTATTGGCAACTCCATAAAGTGTTTTATCCGTCTTTTGTAAAGCTTGTGCCATTTCATTAGCAATCACACCTGTTCCTATGACTGCCCAGTTCAATTCTTTTTCCATACAAATCCCCCTTGTGACTTTATTTTATCATATTTGTGTATAAATAAAATTAACAAATATCATATTATTTCATGTTCTCATTATAGAACAAAAAACATCAAACAGCATCTTGTGTTCTGATATCAGAACACAAACATAAATATTAGGAATTTTGTTCTAGTACTAGAACAAAAAAGATTGTAGATACTGTCCTACAATCTTTTTTTGCATCAAATCTTAATGAATATCATATCCTCTTTTATATGTACAAAAAAATTATTCTTAATCCAAATAAAAATAAAAATATTCCTAAAATCATATAAGAAGTAACATATTCTTCATCTTCATAAACAATATGAAATCTTTCATCATAATAAAAGAAGTCAATATCTCCTACTTCTTTTTTATAATCATGTCCTTTGGTTTTATATTTTACATTCGTTCCTTGATGAATAGATTGATAACAATATATATACGTAATTTCATGAACACTAACAGGTGATTTATATACAGATGTTAATTCCATAGGAATCATTTTAAAATTATCTTTGAAAATAAAATAGTTTAACCCCTTCAATATATTAAATACACCCTTTATAGTAAATAAAAAACCTATTATCATATTCAACCTCATCTATTGTAATTAATTGAACTATTTAAATAATCATCTACATTACACATTTCTTTCTATCAACTTTTATTTATTATTTTCACTTCTATTGCCAAATTTCAATTAATAAAAAAGCCTTGAAAATCAAGACTTTTTTAATCATATTGGCGTCCTCGAGGTGATTCGAACACCCGATCTATCGCTTAGGAGGCTAACAACCACCAATTTTTTTAGTTTAATTTTTTTCTCCAATCCCTTAAAGTCTATATACGCCAACACTTTTGAAGATTTCTTGGTCTCTTATAATTTTTCTAATTTTATCTATTTTTTGCTGTTTTTTTATGTCTTTGTTAGAAATCTGTTAGAAAACATCAAATTTTCTCGTTTGAAATATTCCTTCAAAAGCCTTGATTTTACTATGTTTTCTAATTCATCCTCGGTTAGATTCGAACTCACTTATGACAGCCATTGTTAGGAAAACCCTTGTTTTTAATAATTTTATAGTAATTTAGCCTTAAATTCAATGAAAAAAATGGACCTGTAGTCCATTTATAAAGATAACATTTTTTTCAATTGTTCTCTTAATGCATCATTATTTTTTAGTATATCCAACAATTCTGATGCATCATCTTTTTCCTCATTTTCTTTAGAAGCGTAGAATTCATCTTCAAACTTTGTAGCATTAACTTTTCTATCTTCATCAATAATATGTGCATATCTTTTAGTTATCATATCGGCTGATTTATGACCAGTATCCCCTTGGGTTGCTTTGATGTCCCCTTTGCTTAATTTAAGTTTATAAGTTGCACTTGAATGTCGCAAAGAATGAAATACTACTTCTCGTAGATTATTCACTTTTATAAACTTTTTAAATCTTTTTTCAATATTTGTTTTTTCTATTGGATTTCCATCTTCAAAACAAATAACAAGATTGTTATCATCATAGATACTACCAAGTTTCTTTTTTATATCATTTTGTTTTTTCTTCCACTCTTTTAACATATAAGCAACTGTTCGAGGTATCCACACAGTTCTTGCTTTACCATTCATCTTAAGTGATTTCAAAACCAATACTGTTTTACATTCTCTTTTTAGTTGTGTATCAAATTGTTTATAGATTTCATCCTTTGTTAAAACACCTATCATTTCCTTATCAATTCTAACAAATTGTTTATCTATAATTAATCTAGTATTGTCTTTTTCAAAATCTTCATCTTCGATAAATACATTATCCCAAGTAAGTGCTAATAATTCACCTATTCTCAGTGAACAAGAGAAAGACAAGTTTATGCACAAATATAATATTTGATCTTCACATATTTCTAAAGCATGCTGTATTTCTGTTGCTGTCCATATTTCTCTTTCCTTAGATTCACAATAAGGTAAATTACAATCAATGAACACATTTTTCTTTACAACTTCCCATCTAAGAGCTTGTCGCCATGCACATCTTAATAATTTTACTACTGATTTTATTGTGTTAGGCGATACATATTGAGGTGCATTTTTTCTTACACCATAATTCACATTTTTAGTTTTAGTCAGTTTATTAATATATTGATCAACATTTAACGTTGAAAATGATTGTATTTTTTTATCACCTATAAGTGGATAAACATAGTTATTCAATAAACCTGTATTAGCTTTATAATTATTAAACCCCCAATGCTTTGTACCATATAGCTCAACAAACGTTTCTAAAAATTCTCTGATTGTTTGATTACTTGGAGCTAAAAACACTTGATTATTTACTTCATCTTCAATCTTCTTCTTTTTAAAGATTGCTTCTTCATAGTTTTCACATTGCTCCCACTTTTGTTTTCTTTTTCCATCAAATGAATCAAACCAATAAACAACATAATATTTTCCTTTTCTATTTGTAATTGATGCCATTACTATCTCCTCCTATATCCATATTCTATGGAAAACATTATGTTTTAACCAACGTGCGATTATAAAAAAGACAAGTTCTACTCTTTGAGTATACTTGTCAATTCATTTGATAAACTTGAATTATTTTTTATTAATGAAATCATTTTTGATAAATCTATTTCCTTTTTCTTAGGTACGTTTATATCTTTTAAATTCACACTTCGATAATTTGTACCTATAGGTATTATATTGTTATTATACGATAATCCACTTTTGATGTATCCAATTTCAAAATATTCTGAATAATCATAAAATAACGTTCTGTAATAAAAATCTCTAATAGTCATTACCTCTTCCTTATATATAATTCTTTCCTTAGAAAAGAATTCCAACCTGCTCATCTTTACATCCGGTAAATTATTTTCATATTTTAATTTATCAAATTCTTTATTGATAATCCTATCTTCACACGCTTTACCATTAAGCAGTGAAAAAACGAGGTCATTATTTTCATATTCTTCATAGGAAATTTGATATTTTCTACCTTCTACTTTTTTCCATTTTATTAGCATTTTGGCTACATTAATAGGAATATGGATTTTCTTACTATTTTCAATTTTATAAATGACAAGCCTAGTACTACCCTCATCATTTATTTTCGGATCAAATTGCTTAATAATATTTTCTCTATGTTCATTAATGTAGGATATCTTCTTTCTTTTTAATTTTTTATTCACTACAGCATAACAATTATTTTTTTTGATGTTTTTATGACCAATATAAAGGTCATCCCATTTTAAAGCCAAAATTTCATTCATCTTTAAATCAGTTCCAAAAAAACAATGCAAGAACATATGTAATCTTGTTCCTTTACATAATTCAAAAATAGTATTTAAAGTATCAAAATCCCATTCAACTAAATAACGATTAGAATCATTTTGTACTTTATAATATTGCATAGGATTAACATCATATAAATTCATATCCGTAGCATATTTAAATAATTTATTTATGAAAAACTTTATATCATTTTTTAATGTTTTTGAGATTACTTTTTCCTTATTACCAAACTTTGAAACTTGGTTATTTACCTGTGTGCTTAAATTTTCAATAAATGTTTGTGTTATATCCTTTATATAAATATCTTCAAAATAATCCATGATATATCTTCGTGTCAAACTCACATAAAATTCATACTTTTTATAAGTATCTTTCTTTAAAGAAACTTTCTTTAAATAAATATCAATAAAATCTAAAAATAATGTATTTTGATCTATCTTATATTCTTTATCATATTCACAATTATTGATTTCATCTACTCTAATATCGACATATTTCTTATCAAAAAAGCTTTCTCTACATGAATTTTTTACTCCATTACATATTTTGTCGTAAGTAATCGTAGTAATGTACTTTCTTTTTGTTATTTCCACATTTGTTCCTCCTAATTCTATTTATTAAGCCAGTTATCAAATGATTTTTTAGATATTCTTACAATTTTTCCTAGTTTAATGATTTTAAAGTAATTTTCATTTAACAAATTATAAGAAGAATTTCTTCCAATTTTTAAGATATCTTTTATTTCTTCTAATGTATAAACTTGATTATCAAATGTTTCTTCGTTATTTAAAAGAAAACCTTTATTATTAATCCATTCATTAAAAGATTTCATAGATACTCGTATTGTCGAACCAATCCTAACAGCATTCATGTCATCACTTTCAATAATTTTATAAGCTAGATTCTTGCCACATTTAAAAATTCTTGCAATATCCTGTGCTGTTAGAATTTGTTTTTCCCAATCATTTACTATATTCATTTTCTGATTTCTCCTTTAGTTTATTAAGATGTTTATTCACATACAAATGTGCAAATTTATTAATCGTACATTAATTTAAACCAATACTTATTCGTAAAGACCTATCCATTAAATCGATTTCCTGATCCTCTAAAATACTTAGTTTTTCTAACAGCCGACTTTTATCAATGATTCTTATTTGTTCAAGTAATATCATAGATTTTTTATAAATTCCTGTTCTTTTACTTATAACCAAATGTGTTGGTAAATATGCTTTGCCTAATTTTGTTGTAATCGGTGCAACAATAGTAGTTGTACTAAATCTATTGCCAGTATTATTTTGAATAATCACAACAGGTCTGATACCACCTTGTTCACTGCCTATACATGGATCCAAATCAGCCATATAGATTTCTCCTCTTACTATGTTTTCTATCAATTTCATCACCTTCTTTTTTTATGTATGACTAAAAGCAACAGTAAAGTTGCTTTTAGTTAATTGTAATATCAGTAGATTGCTTTGCTATGCAATTCCACGAGTCCCACATAATCTTCAAGGCGTTATATGTTCTCAAAGGATTCTAACCTTCAATAGTGTTTTGCGTGCGGCAAATTTAATTACTCATGCGAACACTATGCGTATCATTATATTCTTATATTGTCATCGCCTCATAGCAGCACCTATGATTATCATCAAATATTACTCGCTCTCAATATATATTGGTCATGGCGTATTCATGATTGGGCTTAAATATAAGTAACGTTACCGATATTACTATTCTATTTTCAATGTACTCTAAAAAAGTCTCCTTATATTTCAAAGAAAGTTTCTTTTCATCTATAAGGAGAAAAAAGCAACATTTGTCACCTCAAAAAAAAATAACTTTTTTATTTTCTATAATTAACATATAAAAAAAGAGTAATCATGATTGTATTATTAATAATCACAATTACTCTATAGATTTTAATCTGTTACATCATATCCATTTTTTTCTAATATTATTCTTAGTTTATCTAATGCTTTAGATATTGACTTGAATACTGATTGTTTTGTACAATTTTCCTCTTTTGCTATTGTTTGCAGTGATTTTCCCTCTATATATCTTTTATATATTCTTTTACGTTGTACTATAGTCAATTTTTTAATTCCTTCCATAATTAACTTCAAAAGATCATCATGAATCATATTATCTAAATATGCTGTATCTTTTCTATTAAAATCCTCTCTATGTATTTCAACATACGGACTTCTTTCTAGGGAATAGTATACTTTATGATATCTTAATTTTCTATCATACGCTGATTCCATATGTTCATAACTATCAATAATTTCAAATATCTCTGCTGCAATTTCAATAAGCATGTCCTCCTTATAATGTTCTGGGTATAATGATTTTAAATTTACAATAATTGTTTGCATTTTTCTTTTCCTCCTTCGATTAACGGAGGAAAGAAGAAGGAAAGTAACGCCACAAATTGTAAATTCTATTTCTCTAATTTAACCTAAAATTAAAAAGATAGCCTTATAACAAATAAGTTCGACTATCTTTATCATTAACTTTGGAAAACAAAATTTAATCATGTATTTAATGTTATAATATTCATTTTTTTTAACAACTAATTCGACATAAGCCGTGTTATCTCAGCATAAGCCGATAAATTATTTTATCATTCTTTTTTTAATTATATTCTATATACATATTTATCATTTATGTGGATTATATATTCTTGTGTGCATAAATAATAAAATAATATACAAGGTGATTTTATGAAAGAAACAAGTACAGTAATCAACTACGTAAAAATAGGAAAAAAAATAAAGAAAATTAGATTAGAAAAAGAACTAACTCAAGAAGAAATTGCAAGTGCTGCAGAAATCTCATTAAGTCATATGAGCAATATAGAAACAGCTAAAACAAAGGTTTCACTAATAACACTAGCTAAAATTTCTAGAATACTTGAATGCTCCCTTGACGAATTAGTTTTTGATGACAAAATCACTTCAAATTTTAAATTAAAGAAAATTTTATGTAATGTAGATGAATTTGAAATAAATATAATTGAAGTATTGATAAAAGCGATTGAAGATAATAAGATGTATTTAAATACAAATAAAAAGGATGATAATATATGAAACTAGCAATATGTGATAATGAGAAAATTGATTTATTACATATAAAAAAATTGGTACAGGAATACTGCAAAAAAAATGATTATTTCTTTGAAATATATACATACCAAGATTATAAAAAGCTGATAGAAAATTTAGATGATTTTAATTATATAATTCTAGATGTCCTTTTGAATGATTTAACAGGCATACAACTTGCAAAAGAAATACACAATATGAATAGAGATATAAAAATCATTTTTTGTTCAACAAATCCAGAATATAGTATTGAAGCATTTGAAGTAGATGCATTTAGATATTTAGTAAAACCGATCGACAAACTAAAACTTTTTGAATATCTAGATGAAATAAGAAAATATGAGAATGAATCTCAAATAACATTAATGGATTGTCAACGAAAAAAATGTAGTGTTAACGTATTGGATATATGCTATATTGATATGAATGGACGTCTTTCAAATGTACACTTAAAAAATAAGTTTACAATTACAGTAAGAAAGCCAATGAAAGATTGGATCTTATTATTGAGTAAATATAATTTCCATTTAACTCATAAAGGCGTTTTAGTAAATTTAAAATATGTCTCAACTATAGAAAAAGAAATCGTTATTTTGAAAAATGGTGATTCAGTATATTTATCTCGTAAGTACAGAAAAGAATTTGAAGAAAAATATATGAATATGCTAAGTGATATGCTATGATTCTTACTATATTTTTTTCAAATATTATTGAGTTATTAATTTTTACTTTTTTCTATAAATCTTTACTTTCTTCAAATGAAAACAAAAAGTATGAATATATTATCATCTATTTATTGTGTTTCTTAATAAAATGTATAATTAATTTACTCAACAATGCTCAGTTGAATATTTCAGCTTCGTTTTTAATGTATTTGTTACTAATTTTAAAATTTTCAGATTCAAAATTAATATATAAGTTACTATCTTTAAGTATTTATGAGGGGCTTGCTATTTTTTCGGAGTCTATCACATATCATATATTTCAATTACTTACTTTAACAAATGAAAATGAATTCTTACAAATGTTTTCTAGTAAATTATTTTTGTTTTTATTTATTCTATTAATTAAAAATTACAAATATATTGTTGACGAAGATTATATTGACATTAAAAATTCCCTTTTATTATCTTTTCAACCATTATCAATAATTCTTTTTATATACGTGAGTAATGGTGAAACAATAGTAAATTCTAAAAATTCAACTTTAACAATCCTATCATTAGCATTATTAATTATTTCAAGCTTCATATCTTTTTATATTTTTGGTGAAACGATTAGAAAAAACAAAATAAAAAAAGAACTTGATTTTGAAAAAGCACGTTTAAAAGAGAGTGAATTATATTATGCTTCATTAAAAAAGAGTATTTATGATTCGAAAGCTTATTGGCATGATTTAAAACATCATTTTTCAACTTTAAAAAGTATGATTTATTTAAAAAAATATGAAGAAGCATATGAATTTATTAATTCTTTATATGATAAAACTTGTGAACTTTCAGATATTAGAAGTGGTGATGAGTTTATCGATTTAGTTTTAACTAGCAGATTACATAAAATTTACTCTTTAAATATTAAAATGTATTTTGAAATACGACCTTTGGATTTAAACTTTATCAATTACATGGACTTAAACACCATCTATGCTAATATTATTGACAATGCCATAAACTCTTGTGAAAAATGCAAAAATAGATATATAAAAATACAAACACAATCAAATAATCAATACCAAATTATAAAAGTCATTAATAGTTGTGCATATGTAAATAAAGTAGATGATTCATTTATATCAACCAATAAAAACAATAAAGAACATGGTTTTGGTCTATTTAACATTAAGAAAACAGCACAAAAATATAATGGTTTTGTACAATTCAAATTTAACCATGACTCTCAAGAATTTATCACAATAATTATCTTCAAAAATAACGCTAAAAAAAATAATAGTTCAAAATAAACCATATTTGAATTATCGTATAGGAAGTTTTTGCTTGTTATTTTATTACTTCAATGAGCTAAAAAAGCATTAGACTTATAAGAAAGGTCTAATGCTTTTTATCTTTGTTTCTAAAATAGAATATGTCACAAAATTTTCCATAAAATCTATAAGAATCACCTTGATAACTTATCAAAATTTAAATTTATTATCATTCAAGCACATACTTAATATTTCAAATATAAATTGCTATCTGTTTTCTTGATTATTATACAATTTATTTATAATTCCTTTATATTTTCTAATAACAGAACTATGATTCAAATAACCTATTTGAAATGCGATATGATTATACGTCTGATTTTTTAAAATCCTTAAAATAATTATCTCTTGTTCATCAGGAAATAATGATTTTAACCATGAATCAACAATATTTATGATATGTGAATAATAAATGTAATCATCTGTATACTTTTTATCATTACTGGTTTGAAGAATTCTCTCTAATTCCCCAAGATGAATTTTAGCAAAGTAGGATAGTTTCAAAGTAAGTTCAATTTCTTCGTATTGATATATCATTTTTTACTTACTAGTTAGAACCTATAGTAATTTTATCACTATTTTCTATATTTTAATAATTCTTTTGTCTCATCTTCTTGATAATAAATAAAATCACACATCATATTAATATTAATCATTCCAATAAAACTTATAATTTTATCTAAAAATCCAAACATTTCTATTCTTCCTCCTTCCATTTTAAAATAATTGCTATTACCACACTCAAAAAATTAAATCCACAAGAATATGTAACCATTCTTCCAAAATTATAATAATAATTAAATAAAAATATATAAATAATATTAATAACTAATAAAATTATATTCTTTCTTTTTCTTATATTTTTAATAAACTTTTCATTATATATTTTATTTGCATTTTTTACAGGTTCTAAAACAATTTGCAAACTGATCAACAACTCTGTAATAAAAAAATTAATTACCTTACTTATATTAATATCAAGAAGTATTTGCGGTATAATTGCCATTGTAAAAACTGATAAAAGAAAGCAACTATAAACATTCTTAGAATGATAACCCCCACAATGAAATCTTAATAAAATTAATGTTAAATCAAACATCAGAACATTTGTGAAATTTCCACAAAAAAATGTAATGAAAAAGATAATTAAAAAAAAGACTACATATCTAACAAAAATATTTAATCCATATTTAAATAAAATAACATCATGTGGAACATAGTTTTTTTTATTCATTTTTTTCAGTACATAATCGCCTATACCTTCCAAAAAACTCCCTCCTTGCAAAACTTATTTTATTTCAAATATTTAACAAAGTATATTGTAAAAACATAAGCAGTAAAATATTGACACAAGTGGTTATTTCTATTAATAAAAATAAGCAAACTTTTCATATATTCTTTCTTACTTTCGATACTGTCATAATAAAAGACTTCATATATTATAGATAATCACTACAAATTTTAAGTCTTTTAATTTATTATTTACTCATTACCGAATAAGAGGCTTGTATTAGAATCCTTTTTAATATTTATTATGAATGATCCATATTTCTATTAGAATTATCACTTAACCTTTTGCTTTTCCTTTTTATTATTTTTTTTCGAACTATATTCATCATGAATGTATTTGTGGATTTTGTTATAATTTAAGATTATTTCTTCTAGAAAATTTGAAAAAGATTCCAGTTCGTTTCTTTTATCTATTAAACTATTTAAAAAGATATGGTGTTCAATTAATTCAAAAACAACAATGCACATTTTATAGATAGCAAAAGCGAAAATAAATAAGAATACTAAAAAAATATAGAAATAAATACTATTAGTTAAAATAATTTCAATCACTTCGAATTTTTCAAATGTTTTGGACATTAATAACGTTACAACTATTGTAGTAACTGAAATTGCTATTTTCATATTGGATTTTTCAGAGATTTTTCTATTTATATTTTCTTTACGCTCTTTAACAAATTGATAAATAGTTAATAAATTATCTCTTGATATATCTATTAAATTTTCTTTTATAAACATTTCTTTTTTATTTTCAAGAATCATATTCATTATTTTGTTAATCTTATTCTCAAACTTAAAAGTTACTAATTTCTTTTTATCATCTTTTTCAATTATAGTTATATTATATTTTTTTATCATCCTTTTTTTTAAGATATTTTGTCCAACATTAATCACTATGACTATAGATAGAAGCAGAATGAAGGTACACATAACAATTAATAATAACAACAATGCAAATACTAATATTACTGTAAGTATCCTATTATTTAATTTTATTAAACTAATTTTATTGATACAACATAACAGCATACCTGCAATGATTGCTACGCTTACTAGCAATACTAATATAAACTCTATTTTAAAAATATTTCTATAAAAAAATGATTTCCTTTTATCTTTATCTTTGCTTATTTCATTAAAAATTGCTTTTCTTGAACATTCTAAATTATACTTTTCATACAATTCATCTATTTTTAATAAACTTTTATCTTCTATCATAACTCATTTCTCCTTAAAAACATATTTTTAAATTTGATATTAAACACGTACTAATTATAAATTTTCTTCAAAAATTAATTAAAAAGGACTATAAAAGTCCTAATATATATACAAAATTAATTTTTTGGTTCTTTTCTACATATAAGGTTTTGGTTGTGCATTGGAATAACATTTAACATTAAACTTCCAATCTTTCATGTATCTATATGTTCCGTCTTTGTATTTAATAAATGCCGCTGGATGGTAATTAACATAAGGAACAGATGCTGATTTATATACTGTAGCACTTGATAAACTTTGATCCACACCACATGCTGAAGTATTTGATCCTTTTACTGAAAATTTTCCTAAAGCTTTTGTTCGACTCATATATGCACCTGTATTTGCATTATATGTTACTTGTGCATAAACAAAAACTTTAGAACGAATACTATTATAATAAGTTTCCCAATAATATCCATTCAATACAGTACTAGATGCTCTAGGTTTTATTCCATTACCATCATCTTGTGTAATAAAATCATAATTATTTTTTTCAAAATCTTCTATAATGGTATCAAAATTTTTATTAGCATATTCACTTTTATATTTTTCTTTTACAACATCTGTAACATCTTTTCCATTATGTATAATCATTGTCTGCCCGTTGAAACACCTTTCAATCAAGTCACTTTCATCGTCCAATGCACTAACTTGGCTCATTGAAAACATGCATAAAGTCAAACATGTTACTACCATAATTTTAAATATTTTTTTCATCTTTTATCCTCCTTTATATAGCTACATTTAATATTTTTTTATAGTATTTATCAAGTGGTTAGTCATAACACGTCCTAATATGACACAAGTGGCATACCAGATATGTACATTTATCTATCTTTTTATTTTTGATTATATTCAATAAAAGTAAACACCAAATAAAATAGCGTATTTAAAAAAGTCGAGCGAATTGACAAGATAATCAATTTAGTCGACTTTTATTTCAAGTACTTCTTTTATCTCTTTACGCCATGATAAGGACCAATCCAGTTTCTTTGGATTCTTTTACTGTCTTCACCCATTACTTTGTTTTAATATCATTATCGATACTCTAAACATTCATAATCTCACCATCATCGTATAGTAAAATTGGGCACGTAATATAGTAATTTTAGTTTTCTAAAACTACTATAATCATTATTGATGATTTACTATACTTCTATCCACTATTCTATTTGCTGCTTACCATTAATCAGCCAAATATTTTTCTTTTATCTTTTTAACATATTTAATTTCGCTACTATATTTTGAGATTTCTCCAACAGCTTCATTTAATTCAACTTCTCTATCTAACTTTTCTAAACATATAATTTTATAGTATAGGCACATAATGTACCCCAATCCTTTTTGTCCTTTTATCGCTTTCTTCAATAATCCCAAAGCTTGATCATATTCTTCGCTTATAATATAGTATATAATTTCAGAAAGGTTACTATTTATTTTACTATTTAATTTAGAATTATATAGTTCTATATAATTATTATACTCTTGTCGATCATAATAGTATAATAATTTTGTTGTATACCAAAAAGCATAGCTCTTTTCTCCAAAAATTAAATCTTTATTTTTTTCAAAAAAATCATAAAATTCATCTGTATGATTTGATGCTTCTAATAAATCACAATATAATTTCTTTAAATAACTATTAATCAATGTTCCTTTTATTTTACATATCGCATCATTTACTTTTTTTATATTTTTTTCCAAATTTATACTTTTACTATAAATTTTATAAACTATTATTAAATATATATACATAGCACATCCTAAAATCAATACCAAAATTAAAATATAGCATATTGCTTTGCTTATTTCATTTACATAGGTTATTGCAACATATAGCGCAATTAAATAATATATTAACTTTATCAATCTATAACTAAATATAATTTCATTTTTCATAGCATCATTCTCTCCTTCTTATATAAAGTATACTAATACTATTTATCTATATTATCAACAAAAGTAAATATTTTTATTATTTAAACATCTTCATTAAATCTTTATACTAACAATAAAAAAGTGGCTATTAACAAATAACCACTTTCTATATTAACTAGCAATTAGTTTACAAAGTTTAAATACGGCTATTGGTGTTTGAGGAAGGCCATATCCTTCCAATACTTTACCAATAAGTGAAAGTCCTACACCTGCCGTTACAGATAAACCAAATATAATTGCAACTGTATAAAAAGCTCTCGCTATAGCCATATCTTTTTCTGATAAAGTATCATATGCAAAATCCAATTGTGGATCTTGTGCTACTTTTACAGTTAAAATTAATTTAACATGGCTAGTTAATCCTTTATCATCAATTACTGGAGCTGTAATAGTATAAACATAAATTGCTCCTTTAGAATATCTATCTGCAACATTTTGAGTACTAAAGCTTAAAGAACCATGATTAATTGTAACCACTACCTCTTTTACTGAAGCTTTTATTTCAGCTTTTACATCATCATTAACTTTTAAATCAACAGTTAAATCATCTAAAGATGATCCCTTAATTTCGCCTTCTACAATATTTAAAGTCCCGCTTGCTGAACTATCATAAGAAACATCATGTTTTAATTGTAAAGAAATGTAATTACCAATTGAATCTGGACCTTGTAAAAAAACTAATTGGTCTTTTTCATAATCAATTTTTACATTAAATAAATCAGACATTTTAAGTGCAGATAAAAAATTTTTCACAACATTTTCTGTTGTAATTTTCATGTTTGAAACGCCATTATCTTTATATGAAACAGCAACCTTATCAATATTTACAGATGTTGTACTATTTGATAAAGTAATATCTGTTTTGAATTGATCAAATGCCCATGAATCAGGCATTGTATATCCTAAATTTCCACTAAATCCATACGATGCATCTGATACAAAATAAAAGTCAAATCCTACAGATTTTTTAATTCTAGAACATACGTTTCTTGTTCCATAAACACCTATATTATAATATGACGAACATTCTGAATTTCTAATTGCTGTAAAATATGGAATAATATTTTTCGAAATTTCAGAATCTGTTGCATCAAAATCAACTGCAAAATAAATTACTGCGTTTTTGGGAACTCCTAAAGATAAAGCTGCATTAAGTGCTCTATTAGCATGTTCTGTTCCAGAGTTCAAAGTAAATTTACTTGCTTTATTTCCATATTCTTGAAAAATAAAGAATAAATTTAATCCTGCATTAACAATATTCTTATATTCTGTTCTTGTTAATTTTTTATCCAATGTTCCACCCGGGGTATTAGTTAAATAGCGCCCTACATGAGTATATCCAGAATTTTTAATAAGATTAATTTGATCAATTGTTAATCTTGTAGAAGTATCGCATCCTTTTGCAGATCTATTTGGATCTCCATTACTACTTAACAATGATTTGATGATTGTATAATCAATCACATTGCTTTTTTTATTTAATTTAAGTAACTTTGCAAATTCTTTTGCTTTTGCATCTAACGTTGAATCATATGTCTTTGATGAAGTACTTACACTAATTCCATTACATACTAACGCATATCTAACTAATTTAACTACATTACTTGATTTTCCTAATTCTAATCTTGGACATTTACTAATTGTTGATGGTCCCCAAGTTCCTGTTGCTGAAGCTTTAGGAATACCTTCTTCTTTTTGTAATGCATAAATTAACATTTTATTCATATCTCTATCATATAACCCATTACATGGACAAATTTGATAGAAATCATAATAGTCTTTATTTAATTGTTGTTGAATAGTTCTAATTTCTTCTTTTCCACCTGATAATAATTTAAATGCGCTCATATCTAACAATGCTTTCATAAAATCTTTATTGATGTTACCATCAGCATCATCAAATCCTGCATCTCTTTTAAAACGTTGAACTGCTGCGTATGTTCCATCTCCATATACTCCATTAAATCCACCTGGACTATATCCTTTACACCATAATCCACCTTGTACAATATATACTAAATTCCCAGTATCACCCTTTTTTACAGTTGGACATTTTGCATATGTTGATTGCCCAAAGTTATTACTTAAAGAAGGTAATTTTTCTTCAATTTGTAATGCTCTACGTAATCCATAGATAGTACCCCAACCAGTAATACCATCTTCTGCTACTTTATTAAATCTAGAATCATTACCATATTTTTCGTTTAACCATTTTTGTGTGGCTAAAACCATTGCATCTGCCATAATTAATTCCTCTTTTCATTTTTTATTTGTAGAGTTTATACCGGTATTTCTTCTACATCTTTATATTAACTGCTTTCCCAAGCACTTTTGTACTTATTAAATTCTATCTATACTATTTTTTGAAATTGCTCCCGTAACTTGACCGTTTACTCCAATTACTACCCTATCACCTTTAATTTGAATTACTTCATATTTATTGTTAAATACAAAACTTGCAATTGACTGACCATCATACCATTTTGAAGCATCCTTTACACGCACACTATCCCCAATTTGTAAATTAGTTGTTGTACTCTTTAGTTTATAAAATGTTTTAATTAAACCATGATCATAACTACAATCTAAAAATTTTGAATCTATTCCTTTTATACTTTTCAATACACCTTTTTTTGCATTAGAAGTAAATTGATGTAATAAGACATTTCCAAATGGATTATATTGAAGCTTATTACCCCAGTTATTATATCCATTATTTGATCCATAATTAGCAATCCATAATGTCCATGCAGAAAATCCTTGATTTACTAATTTAGTTTTAAACCAATCTTGATTAGCATAAATACCAACAGCATATCCTGCTTTTTCAATCTCATCACAAAACGCCTTTGCAATTTTATAATACATTTCATTACTCAAACTTCCTTGATAATCAGAATACTCTAAATCATAATAAATAACACTCACGTCATAATTACCACACGCTTTCAATGCTAAATTTGCTTCTTTTTTTGCCTCACTTTCATTTCTGGCATAGCAAAAATGATAAGCAAACAAAGGAATTCCTAATTTATTGGCCTGTGAAGCATTATTACTCCACTGTTTATCAATATTTTTATCACTCCAACCAAAAGAACATCTAGCTATTACACCAGAGATACTTTCTTTAGCTTTACTTAAATCAACCTGTCCATTATGGTATGAAATATCAATAATCAAATTATTCATTTTCATTAAAATTCTCAATCTTTTTCGAAGCAACTTCTAATCCTTTAACTAAAACTTGCGGAACATCACATCCAGCTTCAACAAGATTTTCTAATATACTCCTATATTCATTTATAATTAATGAAGCTAAAACATACCATCCAAGAAATGCCAATATTGATAAATCAATATTAATTACAGCTCCTAATTCTTTAAAACATACTGGAATAACAAAGGCCAACAATACTAAAATCCATTGTACTAATTTTTTCATAATTCCTTTTAATCCTGCCATTGAATTTTCCTTATTATTAATTCTTGATTTTATCCATCCTGTTAAAGTATCAATAATATTGAGCAATAAAAGTACCATAAATAAAATCCAATGCTCACCTAAAAAAAGAGTCAAAATTGTTAATATAATAGAATATAAGTTACCTATATGTTCAATAAATCTATTCATCATTCATTTTTCTCACTTTATCTATTATTTTTCTATATTTTCTTATAATTGAACTATGATTAGCATAACCAACATGAATCGATATAAGATCAAAGGACATTTTTTCAAAATTTCGTAAAGTTATAATTTCTAGTTCATCTGGTAATAACTCTTTCATCCAATTATTAACAATAGAAACAATATGTAAATAATACAAATAATCATTTTTCTCATATTTATTAAAATCTTCTAATCTTTCAATTTGCTTTTTTTGATTTAATTCATTTATATGTGATTTGGCAATAGAATATAAGTTTAGAGTAAGCTCAATTTCTTCATTAGAATAAATCATTTCTCACTTACTCCTCTTTTTGTAATTTGTAAAACGTTTTACAATTTTAATGTATTACATTTTTTAAGCACAAATGTGCTTTTCCAACATAAATTTCTATTGCAAATTGATGTCAAGACTATTAATAGGAATTTTTACTGATATAATAACTAATTGAGGTGATTGTATTCATGGAAAATACTATATATTTCAAAGATATTTCAAATTGCGACAAAAATAATTATCCTAATAAGATTTATCGAGTTGAACATTCAAAAATGTTAATAGAAATTTTAGATGATCAGCACATTCAAGGTAGTGCTCAATATTTTAGTAGCATTCGTTCAAGAAATAATTTCATTGATAGCATTAAAAATAATATTTTAAAAATCAGCATAGATGAACTTAAAAAAATTCAACATTATTGGAAAATAAAAAATGAGGCTATAGATTAAACTAACATTTATATTAGTTTTCTATACCTCTTTTCTTACTTACTTTAAAAAAGCAAGTAATTATTTTTTATTTTACAACATAAATAATACTATTGAAATCTCTTAATCATTAAAGTTTTATTTCTTTTCTATACTTATTACAGATATATACTATTTATTTTAATATTCATTTCCTAAAATTAATATTCCTATCTATATTCAAACATTAAATTGTCATAAAATTTTTTAGAATATAACACATCACATTCCTTTGAAAAATTATATAGATTTGTATCAAATGTAACAAAAATAATATCATTTGTGTTTATCATATTATTTGTTTTATTTATAACTATAGATTCGTCCATACATGTTACTATAGAATAATCTAATCCATCATTTTTCTTTATTTTTGCCCCACTATAAACACATCTTCGACACATTCTAATCCAATATTTCATGCAATTTTTTGACATTCCCATTTTTTCTAATTCTTCCACTAATCCTTTTAAATGATTATCATATTTTTCAAACACTGTTTTATCATCTTTTTTTAATTTACAAAATAGTTTATGAACATATTTTGTCCCTTTTACATTTTGTATTTTGGGAAATTTATGTCCATTTTCTTTTATTTGTGGCTCAATATATGAAATCATATTTTCCAAAAGAAAATTAAATAGGTCATCTATTTCTTTATCATACCATTCATTTTTTAATTTTAAATCCGAATAATATTTATATGAAATTTCATTTAGTTTTATTTCACATATTACACCTGCTACATAATAAAAATTTCTTAAGAGTAAAATACCATAATATTCTGCGAGAAATTCTGTTATTGAAAAGCATACTTTGATTAATAACTCATTTATTTTTTTCACTTCGTACTCTCTTTTACGTTCAATAAAATGATTAATATCAACTTTATTATCTTTATATTGATCTTCAAATAACCTCAATTCAAACTCACCATCTGTATCATTCAATATAGAAAATTTTACATTATACTTATTTTTAAATTTAATAATTTGATCATAATAATAAGCAAATTGATCAATTTTTTTTGTTTTTTTAATACTTTGCCAAAAAATCTCATATAATGTTTGAGATGTAATAAAAAGATAATTCGCATTTTTACATTCATCATAAAACTTACTTTCGTTTATTTGTCTATTTTCTAAAGAAATAGTATTACTACACTCCTTTTCATTCCTCATCAAATAAATAAAAGCATTTGTATCTAATAATATATTTTTATTTTTCAATATATTCCCTCCACATCTTTAAAAAATATTATCCTTTCCTCCTTACTATAGATATATATCATATATTATAATAAACAAATACAATAAAATATAAAATCTTATAAAGGGTATAAAAGACTAGAAATCTAATTTCTAGTCTCTATTGATACATATATTTGTTATAATTTTGTTTTAATACTTTGCAATTATTTTAGGAAATGTAATCAATTAAACCATCTAAAAAATTCAAATATTTAAAGAGTTTATCTAATTCTTCATTACAAAAAACTAATACACCTATTTGATTATATAACATTTTAGATATATTTTCTGGACATTCTTCATGTTGATGTATCAATTGCAATGTAACTATAGCAGATTCCAGTTGTTTCTTTATTCCTTTTTTCAACAATTCTATTGTATCTGTCATTTCATCAATATCTTTCATAATTCATTTTCTCCCACAGGAACAAAATAACATATACTGATAAATATTATAAAAAATAGAACAAATTGGTCTTTAATCTTAATAAATAATTCTTTATTACTTAAAGAATCATTTGATTATTAATTTGACCCACTCAATTTCTTTATCATATCCTCTGCTGAATAACTTATATCTGCATCATTCTCATCATAATATTCAATATCATCAAATATTTCTGACATTTGATAATTCAATTTTTCAAATTCTTTTAATGACACTAAAGATGTATTTACTTTAATTTGAGGCTTAAAATATTTTGGGTTCTTGATTATAAATTCTAAGTTTGGTTTAATTTCATCAACATGTTCGTACTCGTTAATGCTTCCATTCATTTCAACAATAATTCCAACAGGTTCAACACCTACAATTTTAAATGCATTAATAAAATATTCATTGAATATTTTATTGTATTTAAATTCTTTTTTTATATTATTTTTATTGTCACAAACTATATTGTTTCCGTTCGTACATAATTCAATAAAAATCCATTTGTATTCTTTATGAACATACTCAATGCTATATGTTTTTCCATATCCTGCATAACCTCGATGATACTGATTTCCTGGTACAGTTAAATCAACATCAGATATAATCTTAAATTTCTTATACTCTTCTTTGAAAGTTCTTTGAATATATTCATAAAACAATGTCCTCATTTGTTCTTCAGAAACACTAGGAGTAGAAACATATACAATCAATAGAACAAAAATTGAAATAAAAAGAATAATTATTCTTTTCATACTAATTTGGAGTATTTATAATCGCCTTTAACCCTGAAACATTTTCCCAGCCATTTGTGTCACTGCTAACCCAAGCATGATAATTCTTTGTATGCTGTGCAATTTTGAAATCCCTGTAATTACTTTTTTGTGAGCCAATAGCTGTTACAAAAGCAACATGATTCCACTTTCCATCAGCTTCAGAATCATATGCAATAAACTTTCCTTTAGAAACTTTATTTGAAAATGTTTTAAAGCTGGTTGTAGAGTAAGCAACTTTCCAAGTTTTGACAAATGTATCCGCCCTTACCCAAGACGTTGAATAACTTTGAGTAGAATTATAATACCAATTACTTCGGTTACTAATTCCTCCCGCTCTAGCAATTTGAGAAGCAAAATTTGTACAGTCCCCATTAATAAAGCATGCATAAGAATAGTTATAGCTACTTGCCCATTTATCAGCATAATTTATCGCATTGGTAACATTCATTGTAGTATAAGTATTTATTGTTGCCTTTCTTTCATACTCTTTATAATATGGGCTTGTATAAGGCATAAGTACTGCCAATTCATCCATTGAATAATCATCTGTTTTAACTATTTGTCTTATTTCATTATTAAGATCACAATTATCACAAACATTAAAAAAAGTTAACAAACGTTGTGTATGGAAAGATTCACTTATATGATTTAAACTAATTTCATTTTCTAAAGCATTTTTATAATCTAACCAATTACTTTTTTCTAGGTTATCTAGATTATAATTCGTTGACAATATACTTATTAAATCATGTTCTAGACTATTAATTGTTTTAAAAGCCTCTTCATTATCAGAAAATTCCCAGTAAGTATCATTCCTTTTTTCATTAAGATATAAAACAGGACCTTTTTTTAGTTCGATAACATCTGTTATTTCTTCATAATATGGGCATTCTTGATTTTCTATTGCAAATATGCAAACAGTAGATGAATAAAATAAAGTTAAACTTATTAGTGCTGCAATAATTTTTTTCATAGTTATTAATCCTTTCTTGTAATTAAAGTAAGCGCTTCCCTCAATTAAAGTATATCATTTAACGAACGTATGTCAACTATTACTTATTTTATATAGGTATTGAATTAAATATGGTATACATTTATAATTCTATATAGGTGATATTAATATGGCAAAAAATACAAAAGGTTTTTTTAAAATGGAGATGTTGCTATTAAAAATAATCAGTGAGGGAGACTGCTACGGCTATCAAATAGTCCAAACTCTAGATAAAATTTCAAATGGCACAATACATATAGCCGAAGGTACAATGTACCCTATTCTATATAGATTATTAGATGAAGGCTTAATCAGTGATGAAAAAAGACTGGTTGGTAAAAGACAAACTCGGATTTATTATCATATTGAGGATAAGGGCATTACACATATGCAGAAACTATATGAAGAATATTTAATAATGATTAATAGTATTGAAAGAATTATGGAGAACAAATATGAAAATGAATAGAAATGTAAATAAATATATCAAAGATTGTAAACATTTTTTCCCATTTTTATCAAAAAATGAAAAAATTTTTTTAAAAAGATTAAAAGTAAATATTGTTGAAAATATCGATTCAACTAATATAACTTATGATGATTTATGTAATAAATTTGGTTATCCTTCTGATATTATTATTTCATATTTTGAAGATCAAGACGCTAATTATTTAATCAAACAATCTCGAATAAGAAATATTTTAAAAAAAGCAATCATTATATGTACTGTAGCCATTTTAGTATGCTGTTTATGGCGTGGAATACTTATTTATAAAAGTTACCATGATTCAAAAAATTCAAAAGTAAAACATATAGAATATACAATAGAAGAGGTGAACTAATTATGAAAAAAATTATTACATTATTAACTATAGTAAGCAGTATTTTGTTTTTATCATTACCTGTATCTGCATTGGATCAAAAAAAAGAAATAATTAAATTAGATAACGGATATTATCTAGAAACAATTATAGAAGAAACATCCATGGCAAGAGCAGCTAATCAAAAAACTGCAAGAAAAACTGCAAATTACAAAAATGCTCAAGGTGCAATAATGTTTAGTGTTACTGTTACAGGTACATTTACATATACTGGTTCTTCGTCAACATGTACAAAGTCAGTTGCTGAAGCATCATCTAAAAATACCAACTGGAAAATTTCTTCAAAAAGCGCTTCCAAGTCAGGAAATAAAGCTACTGCTAAAGCAATAGCAAAAAGATATGTAGATGGTGTAGCAGTCGAAACACAAAATTGTACCGTTACATTAATATGTAGTTCAAACGGTTCTTTAAAATAATAAATATATATAAATAGCATACATTTTTTACATATTTAAAATATATTTTGTACTTTTTAAGAGGAAAAGCAAGACAGTTCAAGTCATTCTTCTCCTCTTTTTTATTTTTTGAATTCTATTTAAATTTTGACTTTATCTATATATTTTATAGATTTCCTACTTATTCTAAGAAAGTCTAATTTTATTTCTCGCTCGTTTGAAAATAAACTATATAAAGTTTTCCTTTGCATACACATTTATACCTTCATATAACCACTCTTCAAGATATATCTATCCACTATTTTCGTAAAATATTTGAAAATTATAATTAAAATAACCAAGTATTCCAACAATACTTTTTTCATATACAATAATTTTAATTCAAGTACTACTAGTTTATATAGTTTGAATTAAAAAATAATAAATTATCGTTCTACCTTAATTTAGAGACTACTTACATAACAACTAAAAGTAGACTTCAAAATTATACGATGCTAACAAGTCATATTCTTATTTATTATTTTATAATATTACCTATTTTATATATGTGTTTATTGACAAAAATATTCTTTATGCTATATTTAAGATAGAAAACGTTTTCATTAATATTTATTTTATAGGAGGGGTGATTAAAATCAAAAAATATGTATCTTTATTTATCTTTTTATTAGTTCTATTAATACCTATCCAAGTTTTTGCAGAATATCAGCAGTTTGTTAGAAGATCAGATACTTTTAAAGTAGGACAATATGGTCAATTTGAACAATGTGTTGTTATTAATAAAGATCTCAGTACTAAGGTAATATCCTTTAATTCATGGGGAAATTATGCAGTTAAAAACAATAATGGATATAGCATCACAATGGTTTCAAGAAAACACGAAAAAAAGAATAATAAATTATACATTTACCTTACAGTAAAAGGTTATGACTTTAATACAAAAAAATATAGTTCAAATTATAATTTTAGTTTTACAATAAGTTCTTAAAATTAATAAAGTGACTGGATCTGTAACAAAATTCTCTGAAAAAAATAAAAAAAGAACAATGAAATAGTCAAAACTGTAACATTGTTCTTTTTGTTATATAATGAGCACATTACCCGCATAATTTTAATAGTCAACGATTAAGAGATGAATTTCTTAATACTATGAAAAATAATATTTTACGTATTAACTTTAAAAACTTCTAAAATATAATCTTACCAAAAAAATCATCTCAATTTTTTCCAAATGAAAAAGTGATTATAGAATATAACAATAAATAAATTAGTGACAGAAAATTTTTTTAAACTCCATACCCATAAATAGATTTACTACTTAAATTATAACTTTTTTCTCTAACCTCATTTTTGCTATTACCTTCTATAGTGAATACTTTTCCATTTTCAACTTTTTCAACAATACCTACATGATCTGTATGACCATCCTGTTGCCAATCAAAAAATATAATATTTCCTGTCATTGGCACATAAGTTTTATCTTTCCATCTGTTATTTTTCTTATACCAATTTTCTCCATCTGTACATAGAGAAAACTTTGGTACTGAACTATCATCTAACATTCCACTTTCATTTGCACACCATGATACAAAAATGGCACACCAATTTACTTTTTTATTGAATCCATACCATGTCCAATATTTACTTCCACTTGTTGTTCCAACTTGTGACTTTGCAACTTCTACTATATTGTTATTTCCAATATGATAATACCTTAAAACATGTGCAACGTAATCAGGATCACCATAAACATTTGTTTTTAATTTTGCCTTCATTTCATCAGAAAACACCTTTGCATTTGCTCTAGTATATCCTCCAAAATGTTCATTTGCCCAACTTATATATCCGTTTCCATAATTATACCCTTGAAGGGCTAATGATATATGCTCGGTATCTCCACTAGAAGCTACTTTCGCATCATTTAAGCAACTAGCTAAATGTTGTATTCCTACCTTAATGGAATAATCAGCATCTGTTATTCCATTATGCACCCTTGGATATTTTTCATTAAATTCACATTCTGATGACTGCATAGGATCATTTCCCTTTCCTCCGCTTTCTTGCATCATTACTGCCTGTATCAAAGAAACATAATCACCAATCCCACTTTCTAACGCGTATTTTTCAATCACTGGTGTATAAGCTATTACTTCTGAATTAAGTCCTTCTACAGACGTATTTACACTAGAATCATCTGACAAAGCAGAAAATACTCCAATAAATAAAACAATCACTATTAGAATAATCATTCCTGTTCCATAAGAAATCAAATGATTCATGATTGCTATTGGCTTTTTTACAAAACTTATCAGCTTTTTTATAAAATCTATAATTTTATTACCTGAATATTTCATCGTGGTTGTTCCATTGAACTTATTTAATGATTTTCTATATTTGTTCAACATTCTTGATTGACTTATTGTCTGATTCGACAAAGTTTGATTAATTGTGTTCGATAAATTACCACTTGTTCTGGAATTAATTTTATTCTTAGCTGTTGATAATTTTATGTTTTTTAATTTGATATTACCCTTTTTTGTACTGTATTCTTTTATAAGCTTTTCATTTTTTCTTTTTTGGTTTCGATATTTCTTTATTTTTATTCTAGCACTAACAAGTGTTTTTTCACTTGTACCTTTGATTTTATTTATTGCATAATTTGACTCCTTATTTTCCTTTTTATCCTGTACATTATTTTTTGTATTAATACTTTGCTTTTTATTAAAAGAATCTAGCATCTTTTTCTTATCAAGAGTCTTAATATCCTTAATTGTTTCTTTTGTCTTAATATTCTTTATCATAAACAGTTATCAAAACTCTTATCTTTTCTAGATTTATAATATTCAGGATATCTTAATTTTATTGACTCCATAAAAAAAGAACTGTATTCACATGAAAACAGTTCATAAGGTGTTGAAGCTTTTGCATTTTTTTCATCTACATAACCATTGAACAAATTGAAACCCATCAGCGTTGTATTAATTGATCCTGAAGTATGCCATGATTTACCTAGTCCTGACAGTTTAATACTATTTCTATTAAAATCATAAAGATCATTAATATGCTCTCTGCAATCTTTATCAATGGTTAATGTATAAAATAGCGATTGATGATAAACATCATTAATTCCACTTTTTTCTATAGCTAAATGATATGCTTTTTTATGTTCATTGTTAAAATACTTCATTATATTCCCCTCACTATCTTATTTTTTCTTTCATTTTATTTTTTATTGATTTTTCTGCCGTCTTGCTTTCTAAATATTTTATTTCACTTTTTACAGACTTTTTATCTATATTATCCACTTGATGAATCATCTTTGAAGTTTTTGCAATCATTTTTTCTAAATTAGACAGCATTGAACGTGATGTTTTTTGAATAAAATTCATTTTATTCACTTCTGGTCTTTTATTAACTGGTGGCTTCCCCATAATAATTGCTCCGATATTTTTAAAATTCATCTTTGTATTTCTTAATTCGTTAGTAACAGCATCACATTTATTTATAAGTAGATGTGTTTTATTAACATATTTAAAAAGTGACCTATGGAATTTTCCAAGAGCCACTTTAAAATGTGAAATTTCAATCGTTTTGATAACTGCCTGTTTACCATGTTGTTTAAACTGATTCACACATTCTTTTACTGAAGATAAAATATTTGATTTTATATCACTTAATTGTTTCTTTCCATTATCTACTGTCTTTTTTATATCTTCAGTTATACTTTTCATAGTTTCTCGAATAGTTGGATTTTGTAATTGTTCTATTGTATTCTTTAATTCTAAAACTTCACTTGTCATATAATCTATTTTCTTTTCCATATTTGAAATATAATCGAGTAATTCTTTAGTTTCATTTATTTTATTTTCTTTATGTTCCTCATAAAGTATCTTAAAATATTCACTAATGTAAGGATCATTGTATATTGCTGGTAATTGTTTATCCATAATGGTTTCTCCCTTCATGAAATGCGAAAAGATATGGTATTCATATCCTTTCGCTTATATTTAATATTATTTATTTTTTTCTGATGGTTTTGTTGACATCAATTTATATAGCAATGTATTTTTTGGAAATCTATTTATAAAAGGTACAATATTTCCGCCATATTTAATTAATCCACATCCTGATTGTGCATTAGTTATATAACTTAACTGTTCGTCAGAAATATTTAGTAATTTCGCAAGTTTCTCCCTATCTTGATATGATTGATTTAACATAACAACAAACTCACTGTTAGAAAGCATCGTACTTGCCTGAACACTATCTAACAGATATTCAACATTCTGTGTAATTCCAATAGGATAGCCATCTCTTTTTCTAAATTGTCTCCATGCCGAGTTAAAGAAAGAAGCACTCTCTTCATTTTCAAAAACCACATGAAATTCATCAAGAATGATATGTGTCCTTTTACCTTTTCGCCAATTTTCATTAACACGGTTAATCATTGCATCTGTGATTACTAATAGCCCCATTGTCTTTAATTGTTTTCCAAGCTTAAAAATATCATACGATACAATTCTGCTTGAAGTATTTACATTTGTTTGATGTGCAAATGCATCTAATGAGCCATCCGTAAACAATTCAAGTTTCAATGCTAAACTTCTTGCTTCCATTTCAGGCTGTTCTAACAGTTTCTCTCTCAACGTAACAAGTGTAGGCATTTTTCTTGTTCGATAATAATCCTGAAATACCAAAGTTACACATCTATCAATGATCGACCTGTCTACTGGTTTAATTCCATCTCTATCCAACTGTTCAAATAAAGACATAATAAATTGTGACTTATCTCCAACTGGATTGCCACTATCACCATAACCTTCTAGCATATCCATTGCATTAACATGATTTTCACTTCCTGCTGCAATCGTTATAACTTCTCCTCCCAACTCTTTAACTAAAAGTGAATACTCTGCTTCTGGATCACAGATAATAATATCATCTTGAGTTGCCAAAGCTAAAAATACGATTTGTTCCTTTGTCAAAAAGGATTTTCCAGAGCCGGGTACTCCTAACTGAAAGGCATTAGGATTCATCAATTTTTCTTTATTGCACATAATTAAATTATTTGTAATAGCATTTTGTCCAAACCAAATGCCACCATCATCAACAACTTCCTGTGCTCTAAAAGGGATAAAGACAGCCATACTTTCTGTAAGCAATGTTCTTACAATATTTAGTTTATTCGTTCCAATTGGTAAAACACTTGATAGACCATCTAGCTGTCTGCTTGCAAAAAACAATATATCCAATTCACACATATACTTTCTTGCAATCGCCATAAGTGCTTCTGTATCGTTATCAAGTTCTTCTAGACTATCAGCTAAATGAACGATTGTCATACATCCCAACATCATACGTTGATCCCTTACTGTTAAATCATCTAAAAATTCTTTGCTCTCTTTTCTTTGAAGTTCCATATCATAAGGAATTACAGCACTGAAATTGTTATTTGCGTTCTGTCTTCTTTGCCAATTTGTGATATTAGTTTCAACACCGAGCCATTTTCTTTCAACTTCTTTTACTGCTTCGTCTGTTGGAACTGTAATAATATCCATTGAATACATAAGATTTTTATTTAATGAACAAAGTTCTGAAATAAAACTGTCTTTTACATATCTTGCATACTCACTTAAATACATAACTCTTCCATACTTATCTCCTAATTGAAAATATTTATCATGAAACTTTGGCATTTGTGGACAGATAGCATCTTTAAAATGATGTCCCTTTCTCATTGAAGCATCCATATCAAATGAAAACTGTTCTTCATGTCCGTTTCTATAAAAATCATGAAGAATTTTTAATCTTTCAATAGCATCAAGTTCTTCTAATTGAGAACCCAATTTAGAAAAATGAGATGATAATTCTACAGTTACCCTTGAAAAGAAATTTCTTGCTTCTTCTACATTCTTTTTAAAGGCAGTTATTGTTATATACTTTTCTTGAATAATTCCATCTGCTCCAGATACTTTCTCTAATAACATATCATTGTATTCTTTTCGATATTTATCAAGATGATCATTTCTTAATGGAATTAAAATCTTTTCTTTAAATTCTTTTATATTAATTTTTCTATTATTGATTGTAATCTTTGTCATTGTTGAACTGTCTAATGAATTAAGCAATTCACTATAATTTAAAAACAATCCAACCTTTTCATCCTTTGAAGCAATTGAATAATTAATATCTTTAAATCTATATGTTTTAGAATACTTGTTCTTAGAACAAAAAATACCATCTTTATAGATGGTATCAATATCAATTAGATCCTGTGCGCTTTTGGGAACGCTTATTTTTTCTTTGTTTTGTTTTTTTAATCTTTCGTAGCTTTTTATCATTTGGATCAATAGACTCCTTTCTTTTAATTTCTAAAAATTCTTTTAAATATTCGTAATATAAATTTTGTGGTTTAAATATCAAATTATGCTGTTTAATCAATAGTGAGCGGATCGCACATATAACAATCTGTTCAGCATTCATTCCTTGAAATCTAATGAATCCAAATGCTGCAAATGGCGCAGCTGAAATCATACACAACCAACTTGTTATCTCCATTCCTAAACGATCAATAAATAAAAAATAAAATATAACTGCCATTACACACGCTAAAAAAGAAAAAAGGCATTGTCTTAAGGATAATCCTAAGAAAATGCCTTCCGTATATTCTCTTATCTCTTTATTAATTTTTACTTCCATATTACTCCTTCCTCTTTTTTCACAAATAAAAAGCAAGAGGAAATTTCTCTTGCCATTAACTCTTTACTTATCTAACCATTGATAATCTTTTCTATAATCAAGTATATAATCAACGTATACAACATCTTCTTGAATTTGATATAAAATCAAATACCATTTTTTTATAAACATTTTTCTATATTTGTTTGGTGGTATATATTCTTCGTTAAAAAAAGGATAGCGTTTGGGCATTTGCTCTAATGATCGTATACCATCAATAACCGCTTTTTTTTGTTTTGTTGCTGCATCAGCACTTACCTTAGCAATAAAAGCAATATTTGATGCAAGCATATTTTTTGCCTTTTCTGAAATAATTACTTTATATTTCTCACATTCCATTTTCTATACTCCTGAAATAATATCATCAAGGTATTTATCTAATTCATCAATTGTATACCCTTTATTTCCTGCCATTCTATCTTCTTCTACAGAAAGAAGTTGTTCACGTAAATCTAACATTTTTTCCCTACGACTAAATGTCTCCATATCCATAACAACTAAATCACCTTCACCGTTTCTTGTGAGATATACAGGTTCTTGACTTGTCCTACAAAGGTCTGCAATTTCATTATAATTTTGTCTAATTGCTGCAGATGGACGAATATTCATAATAAGCACCTCCAATATAGTAATATTCTAATAATATTATACCCTTATAATACTATATATTCAATATTTTAGATTTAAGTATTACAATCCCATCATTTCTTTAACTATTCGATCTGACATTTTTACCGTACCAACTAAAATCAGCATATTGAAAATAAGTTCTCCGATATAGCTCCACAACATTGAAATCGCACTCACTTCACTGTCTACAACTGGTGATGAACCTGCAAATTGTGAAAAAATAATACAGGCTAGAACTATAATTGCTCCTTCTAGACATACACCCACATAAGACTTAATAAACGTTATCGCTACTGACTGTGTACTTTCTCCTGCAGCAGTAGAAAGTGGCACAGGAGAAATGGCCGTATACATATACAATTTAAAGAAGCGACCATAAACAGTAAGTATGAGGACAAAGGACAAAATCGTAATGAAAATACCACCTAAAAGTGTTACCGCCCAAACAGGTATACTTTCCAAAAATCCACATTCCTCTACCGCATCTATGATTTCTTGAGGAATAGTAGTAGATGTTGCTGTTCCAACACCTACTGTTGTCATAATTTGAGAAGTTATACCTTGAACTATTTCAAATAATTTTGTCATCAATTCCATTCCATAAACAACCAAACCTCTTGCAATTGCAAACCTTAAAAACAAACGAATTGCCTGCTCGGGTCGCTTTATCTCGTTTAGATTACTGCATGTCTTTACCATTCCTATTGCAAAGAAAAGAACAAGAAGGGCAAGTCCAATGGCTTGCAAACCTCCATGTATTTTCACAATCACATTCCAAATATTTCCGCCTTTAAAGTTTTGAGGTGTCTGTGTTAGTAACAACCATATTTCTGCGAGTTTCTCATTCCATGTATTGATTGCATTTGTTAAGTTATCAATAATACTACCCAATATCTATCACCTACCTTACTTATTTAAAATCACTATCCTGTAATTGTATTTAAAATTTCTTTTGCAAAAGTAATAACGATACCACCTGCTACAGTTAAAAATCCATTTGCTCTTTGTGATGGATCATGACTTTTTAAACTCAATCCTAACTGTACAATTCCAAACCCTAAAATGATCATTCCAATAGCTCTAATTAAACTAAAAACAAAAGTTGAAAGATTGTTAACAACTGTTAATGGATCTCCATCTGCATAAACTTGAATTACCTTGAAATTCATTAAAAAGATATTAAGTGCATAAACAAAAAATATCTTCATTGTTCTTTTGTATTTTTTTAAATATTTTCTCATTTGTTTTTCTCCCTTCAAAATAAAAACAGCTCTATTTCTAAAGCTACTTTCCTATTTACTATTTAGTTGTTTAAAATAGTTGTCCATATCTTCATCACTTAATAATTCATACTCTCTATCGCTCAATAAAATATTTTGCCAGTCATCAATTGAATATTTGATTTTACCATGTAGATATGGTTTTGCATTTCCATCCGTAGTTTCATTTATTCTTGGATGTTTCAAAATATCATACTTCTTATCAAATACAGGTCTTTCTCCTCTAATAAAAAGCAATCCGTAATCATTATCTAACAATCTAACCTCATCTGGTGTAAGTAATTCTCTTCCAGCCTGTTGATAGTTTGTTGAATAATTCCCTGACCTTCCACTTGATTTACCGTAAGTATTTGTATCAAGTGTCTCTTTTCCCAAATATTCGGACATGAATTTGTGTGTACTCTGTTCATTTCCACCAAGATAGTATAATGTATCACAATTCCCTACGATACTTTCCCAACTGTCTTTATAAAGTCCTTTGATTTGAGCAAGATTCTGTATAATGATTGAAACAAAAATAAGTCGTGATCTCATTGTAGAAAGTAATTTATCAAATTCATCTGGTAAAGCAACATTCGCAAATTCGTCCATAAGAAAATGTACTGGTACTGGTAACGCACCACCGTGAACAATATCCGCTTGATAATACAACATTTGAAAAAGCTGCGTATACAGCATACCGATAAGAAAATTGAATGTTGAATCATTATCTGGAATAACCGCAAAGATTGCTGTTTTTCTTTCTCCCACCAAATCAAGTTCCAACTCATCTGTTGCAGTTAAACTAGCAATACTTTCCAAGTTAAAAGCTGATAAACGCACACCTACAGAAATAAGAATCGATTTAGCAGTTTTCCCTGCCGCCTGTTTATAAATCTTATATTGCTTGAGAGCTAATGAATTTGGATTTCTTATTTCCAATCTTTCAAACAATTCATCTAGCGGACTTTGATATTCTTCATCATCTTCTTTTACTTCAGCAGCTGCAATCATTTCCATGACCATCGTGAAATTTTGTTCTTCTTCTGGTGCTTCATGTAAAAGGTAAAGACAAAGAGCTTCTAATAAAGCCGTTTCCGATTTTTCCCAAAAGGGATCATTTGTTTGACTACCTTTAGGTGTGGTATTTCTTATAAGATTAGTTATAAGCTTTAAAACATCCTTATCATCCTTGATATAGCGAAACGGATTATAACAATGTGATCTGTTCATATTGATAAGATCAACAACTTTGATAACATATCCTTCTTTTTCTAAAAGATTTCCTACATCTCTGAGTTGTTCACCTTTTGGATCAAGAACCACAAAAGATGTATTGCATTGCATCAAATTAGGCTTACCAAAAAAGCGAGTTTTCCCTGCTCCACTTCCACCAATAACCAAAGTATTTAGGTTTCTTCTATGTCGTCTGCCATCCAGACCAATACGAACATTCTGTGAAAGTATCTTATTGGAATAGTAGTCCTTTTCAGCGTATTTTTTATTGACAGCTTTATTATTCGCCCATTTTGCCGAACCATACTCCTCATTTCTTCTATAGTTCTTCCTGTTATAGTAATAAGCCAAGTATGAAAAAGAATAGATTGATTCAGATATCAAGATACATTTAAGAGTATCCTGACATAATTCAAAAGAAAAAGGGCTATTCATTGCATCATTTAAGTAAATGATTGCTTCAAATAGTCCCTCATGGATGCAAGGAGCAACAAGAACTGAAAGCCACGCTATAAATACTGCTCCTACAAAATAAAAAACAAGTTCAACCTGTTTATCTTTCCTCATATGATTTTTTTGATTTGGATATGTCAGCTATTGCTGCCTTGTCCATAATCGATTCAATATAATCATAATCCTTATTTTCTTTTATTTGCTTGTCTCTTAAATTTCTTAAAGCAGTAATAATTATTCTTCTTTCAAAGTCCGTTACTCTAATCAAAACCGTTGGTTCTTTATTCTTAAATAACCCCATTAACGTTCTTCTCCTCTGCTTACACTATCTCTTTCTTGTTGCAATCTATAGATTCCTCTTTCAGCTCGATTGCACACTTCATCTGCAATACTTTTAATATTGCTTAATTCCTCTTTAGTATCTCGAGAATCCATTCCTTCAAAATAATTTTTTACTTCATTTGCAAAATCAACGTTTGAAACTGGAATGTTCAATTTTTTACAAAGAATATAGGCAGCACTTTTTACCATAAAGGCATCCTCTGTTCTGTCAACATTTCCATATTGGCTTTCAAATTCTACATAGCAATATTCCCTTGCTAAACCCTCCATTAAATCTGTCGGACTCATCCCGTCTGCATAGTAGATCATTTGATTATCTGGAGAGTATTGTACTAGTGAACCATTTTCAGTATTGTCAACCATTTGCATTTTAACAGGTGATTGATAAACTAAACCGCTGATGATTTCTCTAACAGACAAATTTTGTTTTTTCATTCTGTATGGTCTGTTTAATTGAGAAATATCAAAAACATATTTAACATCATAGTTGGTTCTTATCACGCCATCATTTCCTTGATATTCACCTTTAGGTTCTAATATTCCAATTCCTTTTACTCCTTTTTTTACATACTTTTTTTCTTCTACCCAACGATTGTTATCTTTTAACAGTGTTGCTTGTGGACATTGTGCCATGACCAAGAGTGTATTAGTAACAGTATAACCAAATTTTGATTGCATTTCTAAATAGTTCAGATAATTTTGTGGAGAAGAAACAACTTCATGTGTTTGCTTCTCAGCCATATCATAAAGATTCTGTCTTTTTTGTTGTTTTTGTTTGGCATATTCCTCTGGAGGAATTCTAGGTTTTTCTTCAACTTTCTCATTAGCTGCATTGTTTAATAAATTATATATATCACTCATATTTTATCTTACCTTTCTTTTTATCTTTTTCTTACGTTGAGGCTGTTTATGACGTACCCTATTTCTTTGTCTAACTGTTTGTTTAGGTTTAGACTTTTTATTTCTATTTTTTATCTCATCTAGTTCTTTTTTTACTGATGGTCTTTTATTGATACCTTCCTCCATTGAGATATGCTCGAACTGATTTTCGCCTCTCGTTTTCGTTCGAGCCATAGACGGGTTTTGTTCTTCTTTCATTGAATTCAATAAAGAAGATACCAACTCATCATGTTCTTTTTCAGTTAACGGTTTGACATCTTTGAATTCATCAAGCTGTTTTGCAAGTGCTGCTTTTCTCATTGCTTCAGTATCAATAGTTGCAAGTTCATATTTATCTACGATCCTGCTGATTTTTGCTGCATCTTCAGCTCGTACCATAATATCGCATATTCCATCCGTATTATTTCTTTCTTTTAATACAGAATAAAGAACACCATAACGTTTTGCTTCTTCACAAAACTTTTTCAAATCTGAATGATGTACAGCAAACACTTTAAGTTCCTTTCCAGATTTCAACATATTAGCTAGTCTTGTTTTTCCTTTAACCTTTTTCTTATCTGTTAAAATTGCATAAAGTGTTACTGCTAAAGATTTAGAAGCCATTCCACCTGCCTTTAAAGCTACATTAGCTGCCATTTCTATTCCCTGCAGTGTCATCCTCACTGCTTGATCGGCTGTTTCTCCGCCAGCATTCATAAAGTTCCTCCTTCCTTAATAATTTCTTTTTCGTTCTTTTGAACTTCTTTCTTGTACTTTATTTTCTTGTTCCTTAACTATTTGCAATTTATCTTTAATCTTTAAGGAACGTTGTTTGATACCTTCACATAATTTCACCTCCTTTCGATAATCCTTTATTTCTTTTGAAATTGTTTCGATATCTTTTTGAATCATTTCTTTTCTTTCAAGATTTCGGCATCTTTTGACCTTGTTATAAAGGCATCTTCTTTCCTTAACTAACTTTTCAATTTTGTTGCTTATTTCACTTTCATAATTTTCCAAATCCTCGATCGTATTGATTTTCTTTTTGCATAGAAAAGTTGTTTCTTCAGTAATCCTGTCCATATATCTAAGATCCTCCTTAAAAATAAAATGTACCTTTCTTCTAGAAGGTACATTTTTAGGGATAATTCCCATTCGATACATATAATGGAAATACAATGCCTTTATTCCTTTTATCTTTTTTGCCTTTTTGATATTTCCATGATATTGATATTTACTTTTGATTCGTGTTCTTTTTTCAAAATACAGATCCTGTTCAATGATTCTTTTCTTGATATTTTCTTCGCTGTATGTTCCATCATTTCTTACTTTATAAAGTCTAAAAAAACGAGGTGCTCCGGGTGGTTTGACTGCAATATGTTTTACATTTGTTTTCACATCATATCCAATAGACTTAAGATATTGTAAAAACTGTGTGAATGTTCTTGATGATGCAATAGCACGTTCAAGATCATCTTCTATAAGCGTTCTTCGTGTAGGCTTTTTCTGTTTTTTTGCTTGCCATTCAGAATAGTGCACTCCCTTTTTAGGATCTGTGATTACATTGAGTCTATACTTTTCACAAAGTGCATCCGACAACCTTCTCATTCTGTCATAGTCGGAATGTTTGTTTAAAAATCTTTTGTATGTTGTCCATGAAACAGAATTTATAACAAAGTGATTATGAAAATGTTTCTTGTCTGTATGTGTGCAGACCAATACCTCAAAATCATCTCCCCACATCTGATGGGCAAGTTCTAATCCAATTTGATGTGCTGTTTCAGCAGTAACCTCCCCTGGTAAAAAAGACTGATACGCATGAAATGCTAGAACACCATCCTCCTTGTGTGAATTCCTTTTTGTCTGTTCCATTTGCTGAAGAACAGTTGAGGGATGACAATTTAAACCACTGACATAAAGTTGTCTTTCAGTTTTATCATCATTGACAGCATAATCAATAACATTCCCAAGTCCTTCATATTCATAACCACTATCCGTTTCTTTTGTCTTAAGAGGATTAGAAGCATAATTTAAAACCCTGTCCAAATTATCCTTAACTGCCCATATACTTGTTGTAGCCATTTTACTTTTCCATCCTTGTAGGTTCAGTAACATTGCTTAATATTAATTGAACATTTTTTTCAAGTTCTGAACAGTTTCTCTTATATTTTAAAATATCAATTGTTCCAGTTTTATAACCAATAACTGCAATCTGATTTAAGTTATTACCTATCATTCTTAACTGCTTAATAATTTCTTTAACATCATCACTGATTCTTGGTGCTGGAACATATCCACTTATCAATGTACGAATATATTCTTCTCTTGACAGTCCTGTTTTCTTAACACATTTATTTAAATTTTCTAATTCAATCAAAGACAATCTTACTTTTATCTCTTTATTTCTTTTGATCTTGTTCAATTTTATCTACTCCATTTCCTGTAGGGTCTTAGGGATTGTCCCTAACAAGCTGACTTTGGGTACAAAAGTCCTTGCTTGCTACAAAAGTCATCAACAGGATAATACTTCTATTTAATGAATTTATTATCCTGCTGGAAAACTATCTTTCCCTGTCAAAAAGTTTTTTCTTGACCTCAAGAACATCAAATCTTAAATCCGTTATATTTTCATCATTAAGTATTACATCTTCATTTTTATACTTTTCTCTTACAACATTAATTGCCTCATTTTTGGAATGAGCTTTTACTGTTTCTTGATGCTGTAATACTTCTGTAATTTCAACAACATATTCTTTCATCATTTTCTCCTTGTATAATAAAAGGTCACGAATTTGATCCATGACCTTCCTATCTACTGTATTCTTCTTTTTGCTTAAATTTTCTTGTCAGAACTTCATTGACATCTTTCATTTTTTTAGGTCCTTTATCATAGATTTGATAGTTTTTACCTAAAAGATAATTGATCTTTGCAATACTGTTTTTTCCTGCCTTATCATTATCCAAATATAGATTTAAAACTTTAATTTGAGGATTTATTTCTAAAAATTTACCTAAGGCAATAGGTAATTCACTTTCCTCAATAGAATTACCTATTGCTGTTACTCCTGATAAAGAAAGATAATTGTTCTTTTTCCAATTCCTTTTATGCAACTTCTCTAAAGTTTGAAAAGACATAAGGTCAATTGCACTTTCAAAGATATTTAAAACATCACTTTCTTTATTTACCAATTGAAAACTATATTCCTTATTACTGTTAAATACGTCCATCTTCCAATCACCATCTGTTGCTCTTTTTGAAGCATAACGTTCTATTCCTTTTTCATCATATCCTACAAAGACAACAGAGTGATCATAACTGCATTCATAGATCATTCCCTTTTGATAATAAAATTGAATAACTTCTTTATCAATTTTTCTTTTATTTTTTAGATAGTACATCATTTTTTTATTATCTTTTGAAACGGTTGGCAATCTGAAAATACCATCGTTCTTTTTTGAACATTTGTTTACATGATAAACAGGCGGACTATCTCTTATACATTTATCAACATATTTTACAGCCTTATAATAGTTCATACCTTTAACATCCATTAAATAACTGATTGCACTTACCCCACCTTTTCCTTGAGAAAACCATATCCACTTACCATTAGAGATAACCAAAGAGGAATGCGTTGCCGTTCGATATTCATTTTTCCCTGATTTAACAAGTTCACTTGGTTCATAATTATACAGATAAGTAAATACATCCAACTTTTGTAATTCTTGTGCCTCCTCATCTGTGTAAAACTTATTTGACATACTTATCGCATCCTATTTACTTTTGATTTACGATCAACACCTGTATCGTTTTTTTGAACAGAAGTATCTGGAATATTTTCTTTCTTATCTAAATCAAGTTCTTTATTGATTTTGGACAGTTTCTTTAAGGCATTATTCAATTCATCTTCTTTTTCAAATGGCTTTTCTACTTCAAGTTCAGCATTATGCAACTGTTGCAATGTATTTTGAAAAAGTTCCTTTTCCACTTTTAAACTTTTTGGAATATTTTCAATAGCATTATCAATTCTTGTAAGATTCCCATAAACATCATTTCCTAATTCAACAGGATAATAAAGTTCTTTCTTTAAAGACATGATGTAATATTGACTTAAACTGTTGAACTGAATGTACAAATCAAATCCTCTATACTCCCCAATGTATTTTTTATCCTGACCATCATATTCCTTACAGGCAAGAAGTATTGCATTTCCTGCCTGTTTTTTATCCACTATCAACATATCCTTGATTTTTATTTGTTGAAACTCTTTTTGAGGTTTTAAATCTTTTATATCATTTTCTAGCCCTTCAATCCTTGTCTTAATGTTTTTAATCTTCTGTGGATAATATTTAATAATTCTATCTTCTAAATCATATTTTTGAGAGAGATAGTTTGCTTTGGCAAGTTTTAATTTGGATACTTTCGTATCAAGCTCCATCTTTTCTTTCACTTTGGGATTTCCACTCGCTAGTACCTTTATCTCTGCATAAGAAAGTGAAGCTTCATCTATATCTTCAGCACTTCTTACAGGAGATTTGCTTGTCATAATTTGCCCTATGAATTTTTGTTTATTTTCAACCAACTGATATAGATAAGCATCAAATGTACCTTCTGTTACATAACGATAAATATAAACATCCTTATTTCTATTTCCTTGTCTTACGATTCTTCCTGCGCGTTGCTCCAAGTCCGAAGGTCGCCAAGGGCAATCCAGATCATGTATTGCTATCAAGCGTTCTTGTACATTTGTTCCAGCTCCCATTTTACCTGTCGAACCTATCAGAATTCTCACTTTACCTTCTCGAACCTTAGAAAAGAGTTCTTTCTTTTTAACATCTGTTTTTGCATTATGGATATATGCAATTTCACTTTCAAGAATTCCTTCTTCTAATAGTTTATTTCTAATTTCATCGTAGACATTGAATGCATCATTACGAGGAGTAGACATATCACAAAAGACAAGCTGTGTACTTTTTTCTACCACTGTTGCATGATATATCTTCAATATATTTTTAATACAGGCATTGACCTTGCTATTTTTATTTTCTGGTAAAAGTTCATTGATAAGCCTTTGATCAAGTGCCAATTTTCTTCCATCGTTCGTAATTTTAAGCATATTATCCTCATGAGGGTCAACTGTTCCATCTCTAATTTTTTGAGCACGTTCACCTAAGCTTTCAACAAGTTCTTTTTGAATATCAGAAGGTTTAACTGCCACATTTTGGTAATGGGCATTAGGAACAGGAAGATTCAACATATCAGCAGTCTTAATATCTGCTACTTCCTTGAACATATTAATCAATTCAGGAAGATTAAAGAATTTAGAAAACCGAGTCTTCATCCTGTATCCAGAACCTTCAGGGGCAAGTTCGATACTCGTGCTTGTTTCTCCAAAAGTAGAAGCCCAACAATCAAAATGCTGAAGGTTATGCTTAACTAGAGTGGAATACTGCAAATAACGCTGCATCGTATACATTTCAGTCATCGAGTTGGAAATAGGTGTTCCAGTTGCGAAAACAACCCCTTTTCCTCCTGTAATTTCATCCAAATACCTACACTTCAAATAAAGATCTGAAGATTTTTGTGCATCTGTTGTAGAAAGTCCTGAAACATTATTCATCTTTGTAAATAGAAAAAGATTTTTATAAAAATGTGCTTCATCAACAAAAAGACGATCCACTCCTATTTCTTCAAAAGTAATTAGATCGTCTTTTCTATCATTCTTATTCAGTTTTTCGAGTTTTGCTTTTAAGCCTTTCTTGGTTCTTTCTAACTGTTTGATTGTAAATCTTTCTCCATTGTTTGCTTTTAAAGAACTTATTCCATTTGTAATTTCTTCAATTTCATTTTCAATATTCATCTTCTGCCTTTCAATTGACATGGGTATTTTTTCAAATTGTGAATGTCCTATGATGATAGCATCATATTCACCAGTTGCCATTTTAGAAAACAGCTTTTTTCTATTTTTCTTTTCAAAATCTCTTTTCGTTGCAACTAGAATGTTGGCACTTGGATAGAGTTGCAAAAATTCTGCTCCCCATTGCTCAACTAAATGGTTGGGAACAACAAACATTGGCTTTTGTGCTAAACCTAATCTTTTTAATTCCATACATGCTGCCGTCATTTCAAAAGTCTTCCCTGCCCCCACTACGTGAGCAAGAAGAACATTTTGACCATAAAGGATATGTGCTATGGCGTCTTTTTGATGTTTTCGTAAAGTAATTTCAGGATTCATTCCCGGAAACTCTAAATGATCACCATTATATTCACGTGGTCTTATGCTATTGAATAATCGATTGTAAATCTGTGTTAATTCTTCACGTCTTTGAGGATCTTTCCAAATCCAATTATTGAAGCTTTCTTTGATTGTATCCTGTTTTTGTTGGGCAATCATCGTTTCCTTTTTATTAAGAATTGCTTGTTTATTACCGTCATCATCATATTCATAATCAAATATTTTTGTTTGTTTCAAATTAAGACAATCTTCCATCAATCTATATGCGTTTGCTCTTGAAGTTCCATAAGTCTTATCAGCTTTTACGCTTTCTTTATCCATATTCTTTGCACTGATATTCCAATTAGCATTATAAGAAGAATAAGAAAGCTTCGTATAGTTTCTTACCCAGCTAGGTGTATCAAGCAATTCATAAAGAAACTGCTGATAGATTTCTACTGGAATCCAAGTTGCCCCAAGTCTAACCTCAATTTCACTGGCTGTAAGTTCTTTAGGCATTACCTTTTCTAATGCCTCCACATTCTTTTGATACTTTGGATCAATTGCTGCTGACATTTTTGCTACTTCTAATTTTTCTCTGATATTTCCACTAAGGTATTCATCAGCTGTTACATATTCTTCCTGTTCTTCATTTAAAACACTAGGGACTTTAAATATGATACCATCTAAATCTCCTTTGATTTTTTCATCACTTATGCCCGTCAATTCACTCATATAATTAATGTCGACTTTTGCTTTTTCACTTAAAGACACCATCAATGCCTCATTAGCTGTAGCAACATTGTTAAACTCTTTCTTTTTACGAATCGTTCTTTGAGTAAACATGGCTGCTTTAGATTTTAAAGTTCCATCTTCATTTAAATTTTCTAAAGAACATAAAAGATAGAACGAACTGTCTTCTCTAAATGCAATGGTATTACCTCGACTGTTGAGCAAACCATATGCTTGAGTAAAAACATCATAGTAATCATTCAATTCTCTTTGCTTTTTAGCAATCATTTCCTCTGGATAATCTTCACTTTGATAGGTAATCAAATCTCTGACAGTATCACGTATTCTAATCATGCCTTTTATTCTTTTAAATGTTGTATCACCAACATCAACTTTATTCATTAAAGAATTTTCTCTGTAATAGACCTTATCACCTATAACAGTATAGGAATAATTTCTTATTTGTGGATCAGCAGGTATGCTTTCAATCTCATTTTCATTTTCTTCCACAATATCAACTTCATCTATGTGACCTTTGATATTATAGATGGCTTTCCCCAATGATTCATTGAGAGGTTCATCATATCCTACGACCGTTATATCCTCTCTGCCATACATTGCATGAGTTTTTTCAATTGTTCCTAAGATCATTTCAGAGTGATCAATATAATATTGATTGATGACATATCCTTCTTCTGTTATCCCTGTTGAAACCCAATCATCATCTTTTAAAACAGGACGCTCTCTTTTTTGAAGAAATAGAATATCACTAACCGCTTTTGTATCACAAAAAGCATCATTAGGTAATCGTATAGCACCTAAAAGTTCACATCTTTCATTGATATATCTTCTTACATTACTGTTTCTTTTATCCATTGTATAACGTGAAGTTACAAAAGCAATGATTCCATTTGGTCTTACCTTGTCGATTGTTTTTGCAAAAAAGTAATCGTGGATATTGAAATTCAGCCTGTCATATTTTTTATCTACGACCTTAAAGTTTCCAAATGGCACATTTCCAACAGCTACATCGAAAAAACTATCTGGTAACTTAGTTTCCTCATAACCTTCTATTGCAATATTTGAATTTTGATAAAGCTGTTTTGCAATACGACCACTGATTGAATCCAACTCCACACCATACATCTTTGAATCTTTCATTTCATCTGGAAGCTTACCAAAGAAATTACCAATACCACATGATGGTTCTAAAATATTACCATGTCTGAATCCTAAATTATTCAATACCTTATAGATACTTTCGATAACAACAGGTGAAGTATAAAAAGAAGTCAGTGTTGACTCTCTTGCACTTTTATATTCTTCCTCACTCAACAATGATTTGAGTTCAAGATATTCATTAGCCCAGTTCGATTTACTTTCATCAAAAACATCTGCTAATCCTCCCCAGCCAACATAACGAGACAAAATATCCTGTTCATCCTTTGTTGTATTTCTTCCTTGTTTTTCTAAAGAAAAAAGCAGTCTGATTGCTGCTACGTTATCGTTGTATCTCTCTTTTGGAGTTCTTTTACCTAAATCTTTATCCATGATTTGATAATTTATTTTTTCAGATTGAACAGGATTAATTAAAATATTTTCTTTTTGGATCTTATCTGAAACAGTATAATTATAATTATCTGCGAACTCCTTTACTAAAGAATAAGGCATATCAGTATAAACAATAAAAGAGCCATCATAATCTATATGATAAATGTCCCTTTTGCTTATGCTATCCTTAAATACCTGCTCGGATTCAACTATATAATTTTTTTCTAAAAGTCTATCAAGCCATTGATTTGCATAATTTTCTAAATCATCTTTGGTTGATAAAGCGTCTTTATTTTGAGTATCAGAAGAAATATCAATATCAATTGAGTCATTTTTATATGAAATTGGCTCTAACACTTCTTTTGAAAAATTAACTTTAAAAGTCAAATAAGGCTCACTTACTTCTATACCATTTACCTCATAATAGTGGAACATGTCTATTGTTTTTTCATCATGATCATATAAAATCATTAAAGGATCATCATTGTCACTTGTAGTTATCATGTTACAAAAACCAGAAACTTCATTCATAATACGTGGTACTATTTTTTTCATTTTTTCAAACAACTTACTATTTTCTTTATTTTCTTTGTTGAAAATATCATTAGATATTGAATAATCTTCATAAGTTCTATCAATCAAATAATCAACAAGCGAATTTCTAAAATCATCATCATTAAGATATCTGTTATAAAAATTTGGATCCCTCGCTTCATAAGAAGGCATAATAGAAATCAATTCTTCTCGAATATAATCTTCTGCCTCTTCATCTGTTGTATCACTATCACGTAATGCGGGATAAATCATAGAACGTTTAATTTGATCTTCAAGGTCAGGAAGGTACCTCTTAATGATTGTATGGTTTGAACTATCAATGTTAATATCTTGAACTTCCTGTGTTATTGGTTTTAACAAATGGTCATTTAATGGGTTTTCTTTTAACAATTTGAGAAAATCATCTTTAGAATAATATTCTAAAAACAATGGGAAGTTTTCATCCTGTAAAGTTATTTCATTACCACTTTCAATAATTTTGTATTCTGTTGCTCCAACATATACGCTGTCTCCCAAGTTCCATTGATACTCTTTTGAAATATTTTCATTCTGTAAATCATCGGAAGATTCAGGGATAATACTTTGATTAATACTTTTCCTTTCATATTCGAGTTGATGTTGAAGTTGATTTTGCAAGAATGCTGGATAATATTCTTTTTCTTTTTTATTAAGATACCTGTCAAGCTGAATAAGTTCATCTATCCTTTTAGCAACCTTATCCCATTTTAAAGTAATTTTGATTTCATCTTTTCCAATCTCACGATAACGACTTAAACTCATTCCTTTAGCATCATAATTGACATTTATAAAACCTACTGCAAGAGAACTTCCACCCTCTCCATATTCTTTTTTTAGAAACTGAACCTTTTCTTTCAATGTAGTATTTTTTGAAAACATTTGATTGATTCGGTATTTACCTTCTTCAAATCCACTTCCACGAGTCAATACTCTATCTATTTCCTGTTGTGAAAAATAGATTCCATTTTCAAAATTTTGAATATTCTCATATACTGCATTTTTTTGTTCCTCCAGTGATGGAATCTGTATATCTGGTGCAAAATATCGAGATAATATCATGCCATCAATTTCTTTAGCAACAAAATTCCATGAATAATCATAAGAAACAACTTGATTATCAAAAGTTCCTAAATAAATATGCAACCCATCATCTAATCTGTCATATCCAAGAATGACGTCATCAACTTTCCATTCTCTTATACTGTCAGGATATATACGTTGAACATATTCACAACGTTCTTCATCACTGTCATGTGTTTGAAAAAACTCAATGATTCTTCCTGCAGATTCTAAAAGTTCATCGTTATACTGAAAAACATGATAAAAAACATTTGCATTGATGATTTTGTTTTCATATGCCCTTTTTAATCCTGATTCATTTTCATAAGGCGATGTAAGATATTCATCTTTTTCAATAATTTTTGCAAGATAACTTTGAAGTTGAAAAAAAGACAAGTACGATTCGCTTTTCCGATTCAAGTAGTTACCACTCCATACGTTCAGTCCATCATTTCTTTTTTTATAGCCAAGATAACTATAGTCATAATGTTCTGGACACCTGAATGTTTGAACAAGCGTATCATCATAACATTCTTTTAAATAATTTGCCCTTTCAATTTCATCTGTGTGCTCATGAAAATACTGAATAATTTCTTCTTTGCTATGTTGCAATGAAACATCTTCTCTTAAGAGTTGAGGTAAATCACTTAAATCAAAGGGTGGCAATACATTATCGCCACCCTTTTTCTTATCGACTTCTTCAATTCCTAAATCTAATTGTAGATTATTTCCTTCAGAATGATTTCTTCCGCTGTTTTTTGAAGGTTGTTCATATGCTGTACCCATTCCATCTGATGTATTTCTTTGTTCGGTGCTGGATTTTTCGTTAACAATTCCTTCATCAACATTTCCATCATTTCGTTTGCCTTCTTCTCTGTTTGCATTAAGTAAGAGTTCAGTTGATTCCTTACTCGAAGTGAAAAGAGAATCTCTGGCTGCTGTTCCTTCAGATACTTTTTCTTCATCATTGCGTATTTTCCTAAAGGTATTTCCTTGTCTACTGTCAAATTGGGCATTTGATAATCTCCCACTGTTGAGTATGTGATTTGTTCCATTGATAACACTCCCTTCATTTTTTTCAATTTTATCATCTACTAAACGATTGTTATTTTCAAATGTGCGATTTTGAATTATCAATTCTTTTGTAATACGAGAAATCACATTTAAAAGTGAATTACTTTCTTCCTGAAAGGAATTACCTATTACTCCCAACATTTCAGGTGTATTAAAAAGTTCTATTGATATAAAATCATCCGCTTCGAAATAAAATTTTGTTTCAATATCACATCTGCTCATTAAACTGTAGGCAACTGAATTTTCTAAAAGATTTCTATAAAGATTCTTTATTTCATTTTCCCCATAGCTTTCTAGCAAAGAACCGTCTTTTAATTTCATCAATTTTTTAAAATAATCATCCACATAATAGCCTGTCTGTTCCTTTGCAATTTCTTTGATGAAACTTCCTAAATCCTCATCATTTGAAGTCATATCAAATTGTTTTGCAATTTTATCAATCAATTGTTTATGAAACGACTCTTGTACACTCCATAAATGAAGTTCTCTATTATGTGGACTCCTTGTATCAGCAATATCAAAAACATATCTTATTTTTGTATATCGACCATCATCGTCTATAAGTGCTATACCTTTTGAACCTTTTTTGATCCACCTGTTCATCCTATTATTCCATGTTTCAAAGTCCGTACAGGCTTTTGCATCAGGTCTTTGCTGATAGATCAATAGTTGGTTGGTAAAATTAAAATTATAAAGATAGCCGGATGTTTTTAAAAATGAAAGCCATGATTCCTCACTTTGAATAATATCATGACATGATTTTTCAAGAAGTTCATATAATGTATCTAGTTTATTCATTTCATCTCACCTACCTTTCTTGATTTATTTTATTTTTTCTTAAAAAGTTCCTTTTTCTACACAGATTCTGCTCAAGTAAATATTTTGAACGTTTCTCCATATCCTTATATGCTTCTTCATAATCATTAAAATAATGTCCTGTATAGAATCCATATTTTCTATTTCCATTTGTTTCCCAAGTAACAAATTTAGCTGGAGATGTAGGACTGTATCCTATAACAATCGAATCATCATTGATATGCATTTCCTGAATGATTTCATACGAGCCATTTTTTTCATGATAGAATTTTGAAATATCTATTTTATTAAGACTCAATAAGAACATTGTATTTTCTGTAATATCTTTCCGCTTACAAAAATCAAAATAAAGATTCATTCCTTTTTTATGAATAAGAGTTTCATGATTTTCTTTAGAATAGCGCCAAATATCGTAATGAACATTCAACGGTGCATAAAGCAATTCATATTCTCTTTCTAAATCACTAAACAAAAACAAATCTGGATTGAAGTTAAAATAATCAAGATTCTGTGTATGATTTCGACCATCGACAATATCAAGTTGGATAGTGCTTTTTGTATGTTTATTTACAGCAACTGCACGAACGATATCATCCTTGTTTTTAAGGATATACTCAACTGAATAATTACATTTGGTCTGTTTATCGATTATTTCTTGGCAAATCTCTTTTATTTGTAATTCTTTCACTTTTTATCTTCCTTTCTATCAAATGAAAAAAGGGAGAAATTTCTCCCCTTCATTTTCTGTCTAATCTGTTTCAGATGTCTGATTTGAATATATATTTTTAAACCAGCAACTCCAAAAAGAATAAGAAGTGAAGCTAAAACCGAACAGACATTATTTGTCATTCTTTTCTCCATATTTTCTTTTTGCATAGAAACATACGATCAAACCTAAAGCAAACATTCCCATTGCAACATAGAAACTGATATTACTATCATCACCTGTTTTTATAACAACAGGTTTTGCTTCATCTTTCATAACCACTTTTTGAACTTCTCCTGTATCAGAGATTGTAAATTCAACATCACTTGCAACAT
>ERZ857965.608-NODE-608-length-48408-cov-3.620251_pt1 | contig 48408 bp, 51 predicted proteins | sample MGYA00519758_ERZ857965 | MGnify/ENA primary metagenome ERZ857965 (study PRJEB31778, sample SAMEA3449381) | human gut metagenome | biome: human gut; feature: human-associated habitat; material: faeces | place: United Kingdom | collected 2010/2012 ... | reverse complement strand
AATTTCTGTGCACATTCATAAAACCGCCTTTGAAATTATCGCAATATTTTTCCATTGCGTCAATAACACTCTGCGGTTTAAGATTATACACACTGCCTACAGAAATACACATTTTAAGCACAAGTATGCCGTTATCTTCGCTTATTTTTTCAATGCGATATATATACGGACGTATATCCGACTCTTTTACACCGCTCTTTGATTTTTTCATTACTTTGAGTTCGTTTTGTGCAAGAAGTTTTTCAATATCCGCACTGCCCTCATATTCAAGTTCAACCGTATACACCGCTCTGTCAAGTTTTGTAAGGTCAATTTCCTTGCCCTCAACTTTTTTTGCGGCAAGAATTTTATATCCCGGCGGAAAAGCATTATTGATTGTATCGACAAGTTCTTGTTCGCTGTAATCGCCGTCAAAGCCTACTTTCATATACTCGCAGTCAGAAGTCACACCTACCGACAACGGCTGTGCAACCATCATAATCGGGTGAGGATTAAATCCGTTTGAAAACATAAAATTCATACCTGTACGACGTACTGTTCTGTGGAACAGACGCACAAAGTCAAGGTGAGAAATATATTTTACTCTTTCATCTCGCGAATATTTCAATATATAATTACTCATAACAGACCCCCGTACCGAATGATTTAACACCGCAGCCTGCACATTTTTGACGGCAGTTCGGTGTTGTTACAGATTGTTTTGCTTTTTCATTTTCACGCATCAAGAAATTCTTTGTAACGCCTATGTCGATATGGTCCCAAGGAAGAACTTCTTCATAACTGCGTTCACGCGCCGTATAGAAATTAGGGTCAATTCCAAGTTCGTCAAAAGTCTGCATCCATACGTCAAACTTAAAATGCTCTCCCCAACCGTCAAACTTACAGCCATTTTCAACAGCCTTAATTATAACCTCGCTAAGACGTCTGTCGCCTCTTGCAAAAACTCCCTCAAGATAACTTGTCTTATTATCGTGCCAATTATAACGTATTCTTTTTGACTTGATAGCCGATTTTAATGTATTCTGCTTTTCGATAAGCATATCACGTGTATCCTGTTTTGCCCACTGGAACGCAGTAAAAGGCTTTGGCACAAAACTCGACGTACTTACGGTTATATTTATCTGCTTTGCTCTTTCCTCTTTCGGGATTGCAAAGTAAACTTCAAGCACCTTTTGCGCAAGGTCGGCTATACCGCAAACATCGTCCATAGTTTCGGTAGGAAGTCCAATCATAAAGTACAATTTTACGTTTGTCCAACCGCCTCTGAAAAGCATATTTGTTGAATTTATAATATCTTCTTCATTTATATTTTTATTGATAACATCACGAAGTCTTTGAGTTCCTGCCTCCGGTGCAAAAGTAATACCGGTTTTTCTGACTTTCTGCACTTTCTCCATAAGTTCAAGCGAGAAATTATCAATTCTAAGTGACGGAAGCGACAAACCGATTTTCTTTTCTTCGGTTATTTTAAGCAGTCCGTCCGTAAGGTCACGAAGTCCGCTGAAATCACTTGTTGAAAGCGATGACAGTGATATTTCGTCATATCCGCTGCACGCAAGCAACTTTTCCGCAATACCCAAAAGTCTTTCCGGCTTTCTTTCTCTTAACGGTCTGTATATATAGCCTGCCTGGCAGAAACGGCAGCCTCTCAAGCAACCGCGCATAACTTCAAGCATAACTCTGTCGTGTACAACCTCACCGAACGGTACAATAATCGTTTCCGGTGCGTATGTAGCATTAAAATCTTTCATTATACGCTTTCTTACTTTCGGTTTAGCATGAGGATTGTTCGGTGTAACACTCTTTACCGTATTATCGTCATTGTATTCCACATCATAGAATGACGGCACATAAATACCCTCAATTTCGGCTATTGCTTCAAGATAATCACGTTTATTTTTCTTACCGCTCTTTTTCCACTTAACATACTCTTCAACAACCTCATGTATCGAATCTTCACCCTCGCCGAGCATAAAGAAATCAAATATATCCGCCACAGGTTCTGCGTTATACGCACAAGGACCGCCGCCGCAAACAATAGGATAGCTCTCGTCTCTGTCCTTTGCTCTTACCGGAATATCCGCAAGCATAAGCATATTCACTATATTTGAATAGCTGAGTTCATACTGCAAAGTAAATCCGAGCATATCAAAATGAGTTATTTCGTCACCTGTTTCAAGTGCAAACAACTTCATTCCATGCTTTTTCATTTCTTCTTCCATATCCGTCCAAGGTGCAAAAACACGCTCACAATATGTGTCCTCACGGTCGTTTAAAGTATGGTAAAGAATTTTAAGCCCCAAGTGCGACATTGCTATTTCGTAAGTATCGGCAAAACAAAAACCAAATCTCACGTCAACATCGGCAGGATTTTTTATGACGGAGTTAAGCTCTCCGCCCGTATATCTTGTCGGTTTCATTACTGCCGACAGTATCTTATCTCTTGTTGTTATCATTTTATTCTCCCTGATTAATTATTTCGTCTGCACATTCATTTTCTTCAGCTTTTTTCTGTGCTTTTCTTTCGCGTCTTTCCGCAAAAAATCCGTTAACCTTGTCCACAACTTCGGGTACAAGGTCGATTAGTTTGTCAACAGGCGAAGAACCGCCCTCCATAGGAATCAAACGCACGTTACCGTTATTTATAACAAGAAACGCCATTGCGTCAACCGACGCACCGCCGCCCATACCGCCTCCGAAGTTTTTATCGTCAAGGCTTTGAGTATCGTTTTTCTTTCTGTCAAATTCACAACCGCCCCCGCCGAAACCAAACGACACCTTTGATATAGGTACAATCATCGTTCCGTCATTGACTATTATCGGCTCACCTACGACCGAATTTGCATCAATCATACCTTTGAAATTATTTGTTAATCCCTCAAACATTTCACTAACTTTATTAGCCATTTTCTTTTATCCTCCTATTGATTTTCTGTATTTTCAAAACAACTTTTACCGTTTTAAATCCTATTGTCAAAACATATAAACAGTTTGTCCTAAGTTTGCAATATATACCCATATCCAAGCACGCATTATTAAAATCAGCGTCAAGCGACACATCCCACTTTTCAAGTTTCATTCGTCTGTCAATCCAGCCTACTGCATTATATACTCCCGCATTGACCGCACCCGTCGCAATTCCCGTATACATTGGGTTTCCCATACCGAATTTTGACGATACATTCAGTTCCTTTATCTTAATTGCGTGACAAATTATATAGTCAAGTAAATTTAATATATCTTTTTTTAACTGTTTATATACTTCTTTTATGAGCGTTATTATCCCTAAAATATCCGATTTTTCTTGCTTTTCTTCTTTGTCGGTCGTTTCTTCTTCGTTTTCAACTTCTTCTTCAACCTTGTCATTCGGAAAAATCTTAAATTTCAAAAACGCATACTTTATAATTACATATCCGTTATTTTCCTTATTATTATACGAAAACTCAAGAATACAGTCTGCCGGTATAAGCAAAAGTAACATTATAACAGCCACGACGGCTAATATTATATATAAAGCTGTCATATGCTGTCCTCCTTTTGTTATTGTTCAGTGTTTTCTTCGTTTTCCGCAACAATATTTTCACCGTTCTCATCGATTTCAAGCTGCAGTCCCTGTGATGTTTCAAGGTTAAGACTTCTCAAATCAAGCGGCGGTAAATCGGTAGGCTTTGTAAGTCCGAAACACCTTAAAAACGTGTCCGTCGTCACATATAAAATCGGTCTGCCCGGCGCGTCCAGTCTGCCCTTTTCTTCAATCAGTCCGCGTTCGTAAAGTCTGTTTACGCAGCCGTCCGAATTTACTCCTCTTATATGTTCAATCTGACCTTTCGTTATAGGCTGTTTGTAGGCAATTATCGCAAGTGCCTCCATTGCCGCATTTGAAAGCGGCTGCCTTCTCTGTTCTCCTAATATTTCCTGTATATAGGTATAATATTCAGGTCTTGAACAAATTTGATAACCCTCAAGAATATCAATTATATTAAATCCTCTGTGATTTTCGCTGTATTCTTTTTTCAGTTCATCGACCGCCTTATTGACTTCGTCAACACTCGTATCAAGCACAACAGCCAATTTTGCCGCCTTAACAGGCTCACCTGCCGCAAAAAGTATTCCCTCTATTGCATATTTAATATTATCCATTCTTTTTCTCCGTTGTAAGAATAAAGTCATCTGACTTTTCGTCATAGTCCGCATACAGCTTGTTCAGCTTTATCATTTCAAGCACCGCCAAAAACGTCGCAATCATTTCAGGACGTGAATCGTCCGCTTTAAAAAGCGATTCAAACTGTACACGTTTATTATGCTTTAACACTTTACATATCTTTTCAACCATATCATCAACCGAAACCTTTTCTCTGCCGACAATTTTTGAAAACGCACGTTTTTCGGGTTTTGCCTTGCGAAGTCTGCGTTGAAATATGTTGTTAAACGCATCAATCAGTTCTTTTGTATCGTGCTTTATATCGTATTCGGGCATAGGAAATTTAATTTTTTCAGGCTCACGAAACACCATTTCTTTTGTTGTAAACTCACTTTTCCTAAGCTCCTTTGACGCCTCTTTAAACTGCTGATATTCAGCCAACCTACGCGCAAGTTCTTCTCTCGGATCTTCCTCGTCCTCTTCTTCCTCATTTTTAGGAAGTAACATTTTCGATTTTATATACAAAAGATTGGACGCCATAACAAGAAATTCGCTTGTATTATCAAGATTAGCCTCTTCAATTCCGTCAATCGCCTCAAGATACTGAGCCGTTATCTCAACAATCGGTATGTCGTATATACTGACCTTGTTTTTCTGTATAAGCGTCAAAAGCAAATCAAGCGGACCTTCAAACGTATCAAGCTTATATAATATCTTATCCATTTTTCACCCTATAATATCAAGTTAATCGCACTGTTTAACAGGTTGATAATTCCGTTAAAGAAGAAATTCACACCTGTTCCGATTATGCCGTTCAGAACGCCGGTAAGCGAAAGCACCATAATTAAAAGCATAGAATATCTTTCGTATCTCAGCATAGTGTAATATGCTTTGTTCGGAAGAAACATTCCAAGTACTTTTGCACCGTCAAGCGGTGGTATCGGAATTATGTTAAACACCATAAAGCATAGATTTCTTATCGCAAAAAGCTGTGCAAAAGTTGCAACACCGTTTAGAACGCTTGTACCGAAACCGAGCTTTATACATAAAACGTGAAGTATCGCATATATAAGCAATGCCGCAAATGCCATAATCAAATTGGCAAGCGGTCCTGCAATCGCGGTAAGTGCCATACCCTTTTTTGTATCTTTATAATATGACGGATTTACTCCGACAGGCTTTGCCCAACCGAAACCTGTCAAAATCATCAACAACGTACCGACAGGGTCAAGATGCGCAAGCGGATTTAAAGTCAATCTCCCCTCACGTTCAGGTGTCGGATCACCAAGTTTTGTCGATACCCAACCGTGTGCAAATTCGTGTCCCGTCAACGCTATAAGCGTTATAGGCACATTGATTATTATGTTTATTAAATTAAAACCAACCATATATTTTTTCTCCTTAAATACAGATAATTATATTATATAATTATTTTCAGAAAAAGTAAAGTAAAATCGCACAAAAAATAGCCTCTGAACAAGTATGATTTGTCAGAGGTTATTTTATTTATTCTTCTCGTCTTTTTAAATTTTTCGTTTTATAATACAAACGTTTGTTTTCGTACATCATTGCGTCGGCACGTTCCATTGTCATAGAGAAGTTTCTGTCTTTTTCCGCGTCAAACTTAGCGTAACCGATTGACATAGAAGTCTTAATTCCTCCTCGATTAATACTGTCTGCCATTCTTGCAATTCTGTCCGCAAAATTCTTAACCATATCAATATCGCAGTTTTTTAATACAACAGAAAATTCATCGCCGCCGACTCTGTAACCGATAAAATCAGTACCTTCCATCGCTTTTCGTATCGCGTCGGCACCGTTTTGAATATAAATATCACCCATTTGATGTCCGCGGCTGTCGTTTATATTCTTTAATCCGTTTAAGTCTACCGTAACAATAGCATACCGCGATTGGTTTCCGCTTTCTATGTTGTGCATATCAACCGTAAATGAGTTCTTGTTTTTCAAACCTGTAAGCGTATCCGTATTAGACATATCCTGATACAGCGGATTTGAAATTCTCTTGAATATCGCCATTGAAAAACGTACTGAAATCACGCAACACAAAAGTATAAGTATTATTACTATAACGCGAAGTATAATCTTGAAAATATATACCCTATTAGCGTCAATCCCTATACAAGCAACGCCCTTCACTGTTCCGCCGTCCATTATCGGATAAAAATTCAAATATCTAAAGCCGTCCAACGATGCATAAAAAGCGCCTGCATCGGCATAATGTGTTGTATACAAGTCGTTTATTTCTTTTTCAATCTTTCCTGTTATCTTTTCGTCATTTATAACAGTGTTTATCTTGTCATTTTTCGTATCGAGTATATATTGGAAATCGCCGTTTTTATCTTTTCTCACAACAAATATTTCTGAAATCGCCATATTGTCCTTTACCGCGGATAAATAGCTCAGTGCCGCACCGTATACGCCGTCAGGCACATCTTCAGTAAAAAGTCTGCTGTCAAAATGAGATTCTATGGTTGTAAAAGTAAGATTTGCACGTTCATTGTATGCATCGGCAAGCATCGAAATCATAACGCCCGATGTTACGAGATATATAACCAGGCAAGAAAATATGATAAGTCCGCAAGTCAGCATTGAAACTTGCACGTTAACTTTTTCTATTTTGTTCATAATAAACTTTTTTAATTTTCCCATAATTATCGCGCCATCTCCTTTTATACATATTTTACATTTTTATTATACCTAATTTTTTATAATTTATCAATATTTTCGTCGAAAAAAATCGGATTTTTGTTGATTGTTCACTATTTTAATAGTATAATGTTAATAAAATCGTAATACAGAATGGAGATTAATAATGCAAACAGCGATACTTATTCTTTTAATTATACTTATTATATGTGTACTTATAACTCTGATTTTTACATTAAAAAACAATTCAAAGCCGTCTGATTCGGGACTTGAACAACGTATAAACGGTTCTGTCAAATTTTTTTCCGACATAGTATCGGAAAATCAACAGGTAATCGGCAATATGCAGACAAACCGTTTTGCACAAATGGACAACGAAATCAAAAGTATGCGTCAAAGTATGGAAAAACACCTTGCCGATATGTACAAAGGTTTCGCCGATATATCCGCACTTTCATCAGGTGTAAGTGATTTAAAAAAAGTCCTTTCAAATGTTAAAACACGCGGTATACTCGGTGAAATACAACTCGGTGCAATCCTCGACGAAATACTTGCACCGGAGCAATTCGACACCAATATTGCAACCATACCGAACAGTTCCGCAGTTGTTGAATTTGCGGTTAAACTTCCGCACGACGACGAAGGATTTATATATCTTCCGATTGATTCAAAATTCCCGCTTGACGCCTACAACGATTTACTGAACGCATATGATACCGGCGACAGCGAAATTATAAACCGTTCTTCAAAAACGCTCGTTCAGCGAATAAAGCAATTCGCAAAAGATATTCACACAAAATACGTTGAACCGCCGTACACAACCGATTTTGCAATAATGTTCCTCCCAACAGAAGGACTTTATGCCGAGGCAGTTAATCTCGGTCTTGTCGAAGTTTTGCAACGTGAATATAAAATAAATATAGCAGGTCCAAGCACTATGGCGGCTATGCTAAATTCTTTGCAAATGGGTTTCCGTACTCTTGCACTTGAAAAACGTTCAAGCGAAGTTTGGCAAGTCTTAGGCGAAGTCAAGAGTGAATTTGAAAAATTCTATTCAGTTCTTGAAACGGCACAAAAAAGAATTACCCAAACAGGTGACGAACTTGATAAACTTATCGGTGTCAGAATGCGTGCAATGGAGCGAAAGCTCCGCAGTGTTGAAAAATCCGAAAGCAATAGTTTTGACGATATGTAATAATATATTTGATAAAACCATTATTTATTCTTTAACCACGCAAAAAAAGCCACGAGTAAACTCGTGGCTTTTATATTACTTAATTTTTAAATTATCTGCCTGGTTTAAAGAAGTCGGGAACATCTATACTACCCATTCCCGGCTTTAACTTTCTCTTGAAAATTGCATTATCATCATAATCAGAAACTGATGAAGAATAAGACGGAGTCTTTCTGTCGCTTGATGTTGAAGAACCTGCAAACTTAGGTGTAATATTCTTTACATCATTAGCTTTATCTTTACCGCGTCTTAATGAACCGTCAAGACCTGTTGCAATAAGAGTAACCTTAATTTCATCTTTAAGATTATCGTCCATAGCAGTACCGACAATAATATTTGCCTCTTCACTTACAAGGTCACGAACAATGCTTGATACTTCGCCCATATCAAGCGAGAACTCGCTTCCGCCTGTGATATTAAGAAGTACGTTTTCAGCACCCTCAATGCTTGTTTCAAGAAGCGGACTTTCAATAGCCGCACGAACTGCGTCCTGAGCGGCATTTTCACCCTTGCCGACACCGATACCCATATGTGCGACACCGCTGTCTTTCATAATTGTTCTTACATCGGCAAAGTCACAGTTCATAATACCTCTTTGAGTAATTACTTCAATGATACCTTGAACACCTTGACGAAGAACATCATCTGCAAGTTTGAATGAATCTTTAATTGTAACCTTTTTGTCTGCAATCTTCAATAGAAGATCGTTTGGTATAGTAACAATAGCGTCAACCTTTTCTGCAAGGTTCTTAATACCTTCTTCAGCGTTTCTCATTCTTTGAGGTCCTTCAAAGAAGAAAGGCTTTGTTACTACCGCAACTGTAAGTACGCCAAGAGATTTCGCAGCCTCTGCGATAATAGGTGCGGCACCTGTACCTGTTCCGCCGCCCATACCTGCTGTTACAAATACCATTTCTGTATCTTTTACAAGATTCTTGATTTCATCTTTTGATTCTTCAGCCGCTTGTCTGCCGATTTCAGGCTTTGCACCTGCTCCCAAACCGCTTGTAAGCTTTCTGCCGATATTAAGTACAGTCGGTGCTTTTACATTTGCAAGCTGCTGTGCATCTGTATTGACGCAAATAAATTCTGCCTTTGTAACGCCGGCCTCGATCATACGGTCCACAGCATTGTTACCGCCGCCGCCGACACCTATAACCTTTATTCTTGCGCCGTCTATTGTAGTGTTTTCTTCCAAACCGATAGGCATATCACTCATCTAAATATCCTCCTTCGTAGTTTATCCCCAACAAATCCAACAGGGAAATCTCCGCATATATATTATTTTACTATGTTTTTTCAACTTATTCAATAGTTTTTTCCCACAAATTTTCAAAACGCCGAAAATTTTTACACAATATTATAGTCGTTTTATTTTCGATTTTTGTGCAATTTTATTTTTACGGTGTATATATCGCCTTTCCAGACTCGCTTAAATCCATTGTTCCGCGGGCATTTTCAGTCAAACTGTTACTCATAACGGTTTCTCTGAACAGTCTTATTTTACGTTCAAGATCCAACTGCGTACCGCATTGTACGGTTATTCGGTTATCGTAGTTCATTGTTATGTCAGTCACATCGGTAACATTTATTTCGATAACCTTATCAAGAATACCCGTTGCCTCAAGCGTTGACAGCAAAATTTTTGTAATATCGAATTTTTCGTTTTCGTCGGTTTTTAAAATTTCACCCAATTTATAGTCCGTAACCGTCAATCCGGTTACTGTCGGTAATGTTTCACCGTTGTTGCCGGTATCGGTTAAAACTCTCAATTCAGAATTTACAAGCAATGTCTTACCGTCAATTTTTATATACGCAGACGGTGTATATTCCGTCACCGTAACTTTTACCGACGGTGGGAATAACCTTTTCTGCACATCAACGGTATCTATATATGGTATTGTTTTTAACGTATTCCTTATTTTTCGTCTGCCACTGCGGAAAAGATTTTGACCGACAAGCGGTTTTAGCTTTTCTTGGAACTGTTCGGCTGTTACGAGAACATTTCCCTCAACCGATACGGAACGAATGTTAAATATCGGTGTCATAAATAAGAGCACGCTTACAAGAACCACCGCCAAAACAAATCCCAGCAATGCACGTCTACGCTGTATTTTAAGACGCTGTTGCTTTTGTTTTTTTTGGTAGCGAATTTTTCGTTCAAGCTGTGTAGGTTCACGCCGAACACTTCTTTCGGGAACATCTTTATGTTCTTTCAAGGTTCTTTTCTCTAACCTGCTCCAATCATATTCAGTTGTAGTTTTTGTAACCTTACGACCGCCTGTTTTGACGACTCGTATATTACGATTATTTTCATCCATACTATCACCCTGAATTATTCTCGTCTGATTTTCGCTCCGCATTCAAGCAGATACTTTTCTATATTTTCATAACCTCTGTCTATAAATTCTGTGCCGCTAATCGTCGTTGTACCGTTTGCGGCAAGTGCCGCAACAACAAGTGATGCGCCTCCGCGCAGTTCCCTTGCAACAACATTTGCACCCTGCAAAGTGTTTACGCCTCTTACAACGGCACTTCTGCCTTCTACTTTTATGTCAGCACCCATTCGTGTAAGTTCATCAATATGCTGAAATCTGTTTTCAAATATATTTTCTATAAATACACTTGTTCCTCTTGCAACAGTTGCAAGCGCCATAAACGGCGATTGTATATCCGTCGGAAAACCCGGATACGGCATTGTTCTTACTATATGTATACTTTCAAGTTTCTTGGGAGCTTTCTGAATAATTTTATCTTTTTCTATTCTGAGCTGTACTCCCATATCCAAAAGCACATGGAGCATTGCTCCCATATCGCGTGGATTGACATTTTTAAGACATATCTCTCCGCCCGTAATCGCAGATGCGGCAAGATATGTTGCGGCAACAATACGATCGGGCATTATCGTATACTCCGCACCGTGAAGCTTGCTTACTCCCTCTATTTTTATTACACTGCCGCCCATACCGCGGACTTTTGCACCCATACAATTCAGGAAGTTACCCAAATCAACAATCTCCGGTTCACGCGCCGCATTTGTAATAGTGGTAAAGCCCTCCGCACAAACTGCGGCAAGCATAGCATTTTCTGTTGCTCCGACGCTCGGAAAATCAAGATGTATGTTTCCGCCGACAATCTTATCAGCACTGCATTTTATATAGCCGTGTTCTTCCTGAATATCGACACCGAGTTCACGCAAAGCCTTTAAATGCAAATCAATCGGTCTTAAACCAATCGGACAACCGCCGGGCATACTTACAACCGCTCTTTTGCACCTTGAAATTATCGCTCCCAAAAATATAATTGAAGAACGCATCTCGCGCATTAAATCTTCACATATTTTACAGTCACACATATCTCTTGTATCAACCGTTACGGTATTGCCTGCCCTTTGTACTCTGCAACCCAATCTTTCAAGTACCAAATCTGTTTTATCTACATCACGAAGATATGGACAGTTTTTCAAAGTACATACTCCGTCAGCCATAACCGTGGCTGCAAGTATCGGCAATACGGCATTTTTCGCACCTTGTACACCGATTTCACCGCTTATCTTATTTCCGCCGTCTATAACAAGTTTGCCCACTTTAAACACCTCGCATTATAATATAATTCTCATATGATTATAATACGAAATATCTATAATTCTGTTACAGTCTTATTATTATAGCACATTTCAAAAAATTTTTAAAGGGTTAATTTATAAAAATAATATACCTTTAATATCAATGTAACAATGCAAAATTTGTCGATTAAAAATTTCATACTATATATATATAATAGATAAATCAAATTTTTTTCTTTTTTTACAAAAAAGTTCTTGACAATACCCACACCTTTATGGTAATATATTATGCGTAGCTTAAACAGATATGCGTCCGTAGCTCAGTTGGATAGAGTGAACGGCTACGAACCGTTAGGTCGTGGGTTCGAATCCCTCCGGGCGTACCAACTCATCACAAACCGTATAAATGCTTGAAATCAAGCGTTTATGCGGTTTTTTAGTGCTTATGAGAAGAAAATCAACGTGATAAAAAGTGATAAAAAACGATAAAATGTTATACTTTTTTGTTAGTCAGTTAGTCAAAAGTTAGTCAGATTTTAGTCAGATTTTAGTCAAAAACAGAGTATGATACAATAAAAAAGCAACCTCTGTGCTACATCAGAGATTGCTTTTCTTCTATTATCTAATTAATAAAATCTGTTACTACATCTTGCAAATGACAGGGTGACAATCCGTACTGGTTCAGTCTGTCTTTAGCTCCGCCACTTCTTCCTTATTAAGCGACACGTCTTTAACAGACACTTCATTTTAAATTCCTCCTTTAAACGCAAAAACAGCACTCAAATTAATGAGTGCTGTTTTTACTTTGTATTCTTAATATAAAATTATATTGTATGTGAAATGAATTTTTCTCCAAATGCAGTAGGTTGCAACCAATAATAATAAAAATTAATTTTGACTTTATTCAAATCAATATCAATATCATCTTCTATAGCCATTATTTTGATTTCTTTATATGCTAATTTTTCTACCACTTTAAATTCAGTTTCACACGAATATCTATCAGTTAATGTTTTATCAAATAATCCTAATCGTATAAAATTATTTATGTAACTTTCAGTATCTTCATTTTTAAATTTATCACAAATCTCAATAATGTTTTTGTTAAAAAATCCAGCAGCACACTCATAATCTACGAGTGCTTTTCTATAATCTTTTAAATAGTTTAAGAATACCGCTTCTTTCGGTGAAAGTTGCTTTATAATTTCAACGAAAGCCGGATGTGTCGTTTCTACTGTTTCCACATTCATCGATGTCGCTAATAAATTTGTAAACATCTGACGTAATTCTTGATGGGCTGAGGTATATCTCATTGCTTCAATCGTTGGAACAGCTATTGAAGGCTCCGGTGTAATGATATTTTCCTTTTTTATTTTTCTATCTTCAAAATATTTAGGAATTGCAAAATCTAAATACTCAGAAATTTTTTCATATCCCCAAACCATGCCTGTAATCGGAGCTAATGCTATGCGTGTTACGCCTTGAATTGCTTTACCAACTTCACTTAATGCTGGATGAGCAACATCATCATATATATCTTTTATTGGAATTTGTTTTGCTATTTCAGCCGGTAATGTTTCTTTACTCATACAATATTACTCCATTCAAATTATTAAATATATTATAACACAAAACATTCCTTTTGTCTATTGACGAAATACAAGAAATTTTGAGTTCAGATTTATTCTCTGTCAATATAATCGCAAGCAAAAAATAAGGGTGGCATTACACCACCCTCAAAACTACTTATCATACATACCACATCTGTACTCCCTACAAATAGTTCGCAGGTCCTTATAGGACAGACCTAATCTCCCTTGCTCGTCACCGACCAATGCGCCGTAATCTTGTGCGGCTTGTACTGCCGTTCTTGCCCACGATGGCATGTTGCCATCGTTATAGTCATACACCATTGTACTTTGCACTACGGCTTTTAACTCCTTGTTTTCTATTTGTAGTGCTGAAATAGCCGCCGCCTGTTTCTCTATTAGATTTTTTAATTCATTGTACTGCTCCATTGTCAGTCCCTCCTTGTTTCGTAAAACCGCTTTTACTTTTTCCTTAAACGCAATCCAGCCTTCACTGTTATTAGTCGCCCACTGTGCTGGACACTGTTTGTCCCATACGTCATAATGACGTAACACAAATGTATCTACTGTATCAGCTGTAATACCTATATATTTACACAATTCAGCACACAAATAGGCTGTATTACTGATTGTCTGTTCTGATACGGTATAATTACCGCTACAACACATTTCAATGGATATGCTGTTTTTATTTCTACAATCGGCGTGTTTGTAAACTGATGTACCACCGACCGCCCACGCTGCATTATTTAACGCAACTGATTGATAACAACTATTTGCGTCGACAAAATAATGTGCTGATGCACTGCGTGAACCGCCGCTGAAATAATTTGCGTTTGCTTTGGCGGTGTCAGAGCTGTTGCCTGTATAGTGAATTACAACATATTTCACATCACGACTACCATATGAATAGTAGTTCGCTGATGATGATAGTATCGACGTATTAATATTAATACCGTTAAACTGCGTTAGTGGAAAACCGTTATTTATTGTTCGCATTTTCTATCACTCGCCTTTCTTTCCGTCCAATTCTGATGTCATTGTATCAAGCCACTTTTCGATACCATTTCGCAATTTGCTCGGTATCGGCAGACCGCACAAGCACATATTTTTCAGTATCGAAATGCTTTCATACATTATGTACAGCAAGCAGAAAAACTCACATATGCCCACTTGCGTAATGCCTATATATTTAAGCACTTCTTCCGGCACAAACGGTAGCATATTAAAGCCTATCAGCTTGTCCAAAATAGCCAAACCCACAACCGATACAATCATTGCAAATTTTCGTATTGCACCGTCAATGCCGAAACAGCTATTAAACTTTTTCTCTTTGATTGCCCTTAGTAACCCTAAAACCGTATCTAACATAACTGCAACAAATACAGTTTTTATGAATAGGTTACACGCCAATGTAACCCAAAATACATTAATTGTTTCCCATATGTTCATTTTTTAACCTCCATAATTTCTTTTTTGTCGTCTTCTGTGATAAATCTGGCATTTACAAATGTGTTTAAATCCTTTTCTTTGTAAATGCCCTTTTTGTAATATCTTTTTATCAATGCCTTATTCATTGCTGACACCTGCCTTTAACTCTGCAATCTGTAGTAACAGCATTGCATTGATTTCGTCCTGTGACATTGTTTCGTCACCACTCATAACAGACTGAACGTGCTGTTTTAATTCCGACATACTGTCAAATGTTTTCGCCTGTATCTGCTCCAACTGTTCTGCCGTAGGCTGTTCAAACGTAACGTCCGTATGCTGAATTTTTGCAATTTCTGTGTCCATATCGAAATTGTCGTCAGTTTCGGCGAATTTATCATTGACAACACTGCGTTTTATACGCAATGTATCTCTGTCGGTACGTATTCCGTACACTGTGCCGTCAATTTCAACACCGTGTTCATAGAAATACGCTGTTCCGTTTTTCATATAAAATTTGTACATTATGCTTCACCTCCTGTTACATTGCCTTCGACCACGCAAGTATCTTCAAATGTGCCTAAAGATGTCGCATTTGTTAGATTATCTTTTACTACTGTATGGTCGTCGCCGTCGATTATCGCAAAATCAGAATTATCTTTAACTGGTGTTCCGGTTCTGAATATATTGTCTGAAATTACGTTCCGCTGTGCGCTCCATAGCAACGCACATTCTCCTGTAGCAGGTATGGAACCAACATAGAAATAATTACCGGAAATGACTGCATAACTACTGCATTCAATAATATTTATATATTCATTCTCTATACTAATTGATTTCATAACGTTACCGGATATAATTGTGTATGGGGTTGTAGACAAAAACGATGTTTTTGTGTTTTGTGCGACAACTGAAATATCATTTGCCACAAATTCGCCTGTTATTTTTATACTGCAATCGTCAAACGATTTTATAATATTGCCAACTACACTACCGCTTAGAGTGATATTACAATTATCAAAGCCACCCATATAGTTGTTTTGAAATAACGACCTGTTTACAACTAACATATTTCCTAATGACTGTTTTTTCTGCGTTATATCATTAAATGTATTACCAACAATGATTGAATTTGCTCCGAATATTATTTCATTTGTTAGATTGTTTGCCGGAGCACCGTTAAATGACGATATGTCATTATACGCAAACAGTACTGTTCCAAATTGAAATGTATGTGTTGAGAATTGATGCGTTCCGAATATGTCATAAAATATACAGTGCATTATTTTTGAATCTGATAATGCGTACAAAACAGTCGGATTTACAGTATCAGCGGTAACCGTGTCAGTATCTTCACAGAAATTCACATTTCTTAAGATTGCACCACCTGGCAAATGGAAAATATACTGTTTTTCAGCAGGATTTGTGTTTTTGAACATAATTGTATCGCACATCGAACCGTCTAACGTCATTCCGCCTTTCAACGGAATTGCCACACCGTTATTAGTTCCCGTCATTCCGTAACCCGACTTCATATTTGCATTTGTGATAACGCACAATTCACCTACAGGATAGATAATACTTTTATACGGTGCACTATCTATCGCCGCCTGTATTTTCAGTTCGTCGTGGTCGCCGTCGCACACGACAAATATTTGGTTTTTGGTGATGTCCGTAATATTTTTTGCATTTTCATTTACAGCGTCAATAAATGAATTTTTATTGACAGTTGCCAAATCTGCCAATGTACGAACACGTTCGTATGTATTGGTTATGAAATAACTGTCGCCTGTGGTATTTTCGTTTTTTATGACATAATCAACCGTCGCCGATACAAACTCATATCTTTCCCCTGTCGGCGATTCGCTGTCTATCTTCATTTCTAAATTTATATCGTGAATATGATACAATGTAAATGTCCATACATCACCCGAAATTGCCGACGGTACAGATGTAGAACTTGGGGATATACTACACGTATTTTTAATAAAATCATAGCGCACAACGATATAAACACCGTCTATAGGTACATTTATACACTCTTCCAAAAACGTTCCGGCAATCTGTTTCCCGTCAATGTAAAACGCGTCTTTCAGCGTAATATCAACCGTCATACTCTCGCCCTCATATTCTTGTTGTCCGTCAAAATATAGTGTAGGCTTACTCGGTGCAACAAATTTTACTGTATGTTGCTTTTTGTCGCCAAACAGTATAGTTGTTTCGGTGTTCGCATTGATTTCATCAATACGCGCTTTCAATTCTTTGTCAGCGCTTTTTCTTGCTGATTCTTCGGCTTTTACTGAATTTGAAATATTGCTGTCTGCCGTCTGTCTTTCGGTGATTTCACTGTCAATATTACGTTGCAGTTCATTATCCGCCGCCTGTCGTATTGTTACTTCGTTGCTTATGCGACTGCTTAACGAACTATCCGCACTTTCCCTCGCCTTGGTTTCGGCGGTGATTTTGTCTGCCAAACCTACATCAGCGTTGGTGCGTTGCGTGATTTCTGTGTCCAATTTGTCGGACAGTGTGTTGTGGTCGGTTTGAATTGCCGTGAAATTATCGCGAACAATCTTCCACCAATTTTTTAGTAGTGTCTTACCGTCAAAATTAAAATTTAATTTCATTTTATCATTCCTTTCTAATCGTAATTGATTGGGATTTCATTAAAAAAACACGCCATAAGCGTGCTATGGTGGTATTCGTCTGTACATTGTGTCACCTCATTTTTGGTACGAAAAAAGCACCCCGAAAGGTGCTTAATTCCGATTCATATATTCTGTCCTGTTGGATTGAAACATTCTTGCATAAGTCGCATTGCATATTTAAAACCCAAAATAAAACCGTAACGTTCACAACCAGCCTCCGACGCTGAAACAAATCCATCAATATTGTTTATATACATTCTATCCCCTACGGTCTTTCTTATGGCTTTCCCCTGCTCATCTTGTATTTTAGTTAACTGTTTCATTTCTTCTGATTTTTGATATTCCTCGCTCTGTGAAACGTCTGCATAAATTTGATTTATCAATTCACTTTTCATCACAATTTCCTCCTACGCCGTTTTAACGGTAGTCCATTCTTTGCTTAAGGTAGTTCTTCACATCTTCGCTATCGCGGTCAATTTTATAAGATAATTGACGTAGAAAATCAATTAAAGCGTCTATATCGTCATAATCACGATACTCTTCTTCAATCGTTTTTCCGTTGGTATCTTTCACGCTGAAATACATCGTATAATTATCATCTTCGTCATATCCCAAATCGACCTTAACACCTGCAACCTTGCAACTCTCCTTCTCCGCATTGCCGTCCAAGAAGTCCCCCAAATAATCTACAAGGATATACTCGGTAAAATACTCTTTATTTTCCTCGATCAAGTTTATTGCCGCCTTATGTATAAGTTCTTCACGAGTTCTGCCTGTAACATCCGCAAGTAACTCTAAATCGTTATATACCTTGTCGTCAAAGGTAACTGTTCTCTCATTCATAAATTTGTGTCTTAACATAATTTTAACCCCTTTCTTATGAAACTGTATCTACGCCGTATTTAATAGCCATTTCTTTGACGATTGCAACGTAAATCTCAATAAGTTTCTTATCTTCTGCGATTACATCAACTTTGTTTAGTCTATCGCGTTTTGATTTGCAAACACCATTGTCTGCCATACGTCTGCGCATATTTGTAAGCCTTATGCTTAGTCGTGTTGCACCTCTAAGCTCCACAAGTCTAAACACTTCCGCGTTAACGTCTTTTATGTATTCATTTCCGCCGATAGCCTGCGCAATCTTAACAATTAATCTTCTTGCGTCCTCACGCCAAGAATGCGTGTCAAGAGCTACAATGTCCGAAATACCGTCAAGACGCTTGTTGGTTGCTTGTATTTGTTGCTTTACTTCTTTCATCTCTTGCAAGCTCTGTATAAGAACATCTTCAATGCAAGCGGGGCGTTGTTCCTTTACTCGAAAATATGTTTCTTCCAAGTTGTCGAATTGCTCCCACGCTTTGTCGGTGTCAAGAATTTTGCAATGACGATTTGCTCCACGTTCTGTCCAAAGATATAGTTGCGATACGTGTTTACTGATTCCGAGAACCACTTCGATATTATCGAAGTGGTTCTTAAAGTCCCTTAATTCCTCACCTTTTAGAAGATAATAATGCTTGCCCTCGACAAAATTGTCCTTATGATTATTAAAATTTTGTTGTACTTGCTGTTCGCTTGCACCATAAACCGCCGCAAGTTGTTGTGTTGTTAAAATCCTCTGATTGTTCATTTCAATCGGTATTAATTGATTCGTCATATTCATTATCCTTTCTTTATACTTGATTTATCCGAAAGGTTATGATATAATGTATATATAAATTCCTTTCGGAGTTTGGTTTAGAATGTTGTGTTGATTGGTAGTCGTGACAACATTCTATTTTTTTGTTTTCATTTTTTGATTTAGATGTTCTGTCAGAATATCTACAAGATACTGTCTTGTTGTCTTGCCCTCATTGACCGCATCAATTTTCGCCATTTTATAGATTTCATCATCAACACTAAAATTTAGATATCTCATTTAATTCACCCTCTTTCTGTTTGACGTTTTGAATTATTTTATTCATTTTGTCATTTGATGTTTGTAGTATACCATTCATTTTGTAGTATGTCAACCCCTTTTTTGAATTTATTTTGACATTTTCATATTTTTATTATATAATTACATCAAACAAAGGAGGTGTTTACCATGTGTGAATCTACAAACATCACAGGCACTCGATTACGAAATTTAAGACGTTCTCGCAAATTGCTACTAAGAGATGTAGCTAACGATTTAAAAATATCGTCATCTACGCTTGGCAACTATGAAACGTGTAATCGTTCGCCCAACATTGAAATCTTAAACGAATTAGCTCAATACTATAATGTGTCATTGGATTATATTGTTGGCAATACTGATATACCAAATATTTCGCACACCACACAGGAGAAAGATAAATACTTTTCTGCCGTAAATGACTTTTCTGATATTTCCGCTCCAGGCGATGATAATATGATAAAAATTTTCAGATTAGCGAAAACATTAGACCAAGAACATTTAGAAACGGTCTATGACTTTATAGGATATTTGCTATCTAAAAAATCTGATACATCGACAGATAACAACTAACCTTTATAAATTCGTATCAAAAGCGTGTATTTTGAACTAGGTTAATATTATTAACCTAGTTCGGGATATATCTGAAAACACTAACCACGTGAATATTATTCACGTGGTTCAATACCACTTTAAAAGGCACTTCGATAATATCGAAGTGCCTTATTTTAATAAAGCTATTTATTCATCAAATAATCTAAGTATTCCATCCACTCGGGAATTTTTCTTATACATTCCCTTACAGAAAGTCCTTCCAACCAACGTACATCATACTGTGATATGATTTGTAACTGTGTCGGCTTAGACCTTAAATTAATTCGTCCAATCTGCATATTCTTATATTTAAAATTTAACAATCCGTTTGAACGTCTGTCAATTTTCAAATGTTGTAAAGCATTTTTATTAAGCATTTCCCTTGCAAGACTTTCTATAAAAAGTTTTTCTTCTTCATTGGCTTTGTACTTTTTAGCTGAATCCGAAAAGGGCTTAATTTTCGATACTATTTTATCCAACACTTCTTGTTGCCATATCATTGTAAATCCCCTTTCTTATTTCAACAATGGCTCTATTTCATCTACAAATTGGTCGTATGGGATAACACTTCTATCCTCTACTAAAATTGCTTGACACGAATATATTTCTTTTTTATCCTTTGATATTTTTACCTCTCTTGTATCATAGTCGTATTCAGGCTTACAATCTGTATTTTCCGTCATATCCCATATAAAACCTAATGACACATAATACACTCCGTCTTTTTGAACTATATAAAGGTCGTTGTTTATATATTCTGTTGGTGGTGTATATTTACTTGCTACTGCCATAGTATCATCTTCTTTCTTTTCTGATATTGTAGCTGTGCTTGTTTGGGTATCATACTGTACGTCTTTCCCCAATGCCTCACTTACTGCCCTTATCGGTAAGTATGTTGTATCATTGTATAGGAAATTATCTGCTTGTACTTCTTTACCGTCTACAACAACCTTTATTGTATTCGGTAAAACATTTATATTTTGCCATACGTCAGTCGCATACGCTCCCGCGCACGATATAACACCCATAACGAGCATACCACATATAAAACTTTTAATATTCCCTTTCATAAAAAATACCTCCTTTGTAATACCTAAATTGTACCACAAAGGAATAATTTTGTAAATATTTTTTATGAAATACCTGTTATAAGACCACCCGAAACAGTTACCGTTTTTCCGTCTGCTGTTTGAAATGTTCCGCTTGCTCCCTGTTCAAATACCCATTTTCCTACGCCGTGTGTTGCTCCGTTGCCACCATATAAGATAGTATTTCCCTGTAATTGTATATATGCTTCACTGATACTGTTATATACTTGGAAAACCACTTTTCCGTTATAATACAATATTAAATCGGCATATCTTCGACCATTACTACTCGGTGCATTACACCACAAGCCGTATCTGTTGCCGTCAGCGTCGTAACTTTGGATACCGTTTTTGTCTATAACAGTTCTTGCTTCTGTATCTGTACCCGTCGCAAATATACCTGTTATCGTTACGTTACCGTCCTCGTCCATTTTGATTGTTTTCTTTTCCAACTGATTGAACAACTCAAAAACAAATTTACCGTCCATATTGCCGAGATTTATACGGCGTCTGCCCTTGTCGTCCTCTATGTACAGTAAATCACCGTCCAACAGTAACTGTTTATTATCGGATCTAACGGGGTTTTGGGTACTGTTCACCGTACCGTGAAAATAGCTTGTTTTCAGTTTATTCGCTCTGCCCGAATTTTTCTGAATGGTTTTTATCAGCTTACCCATATACCACGCGTGGTAATACGCATTAGCCAATGTAGGCTGACCGATTGTAACTGACGGTTGTTTTGCGCTGTATGGATAATACGTCATTGATACAATTCGCTGTTTATGTTCGATATTATCTTCAAAAACGTGTACTGTATCACCCAAAGAGATTTTATAAAAATCACCGTATTCAGCGAGTTTACTCAAATCAACCACATCACCCGTGATTGTCAGTTGAGGGCGGTCAAGTCTATACTCGTTACCCTCGCCCTTTAAGTCCCACTCACCAAACGCCTTTAGCTTTTCGGGGTCATCGTAATCGCTATAATCTCGGTACGCCTCACGAATACCATACTTTTCGATACCCTCTTTACTGTCAATGTACGGCTTACCGCCGTTTACAGACGAAATCGTCAAATCGTCCTTGCCGTACATATACAGTCTTGTTGTCAGTTCTTGCGTGTTTCTTTCGACAGAAAGACTTGTCATATTCTTCTTTATTGACATTCTCACGCCGTTATCTTTTCCGATACGCTCAACCACTGCAAATCGGTAATTATCATAGTATATTTCGCCCCTGCCGTAAGCCTCTATGACGTTTTGAATTACGTCATAAGTATTTATCTTATCAGTCGGGTAAAAGTCGATTTTAACACCGTCTGCGCCTATTCTCGTCATACCCATTTCTTTAAGTTCACTGTCGGGTATAAGCTCAAACTTTGTATCGGCTATTGCAAGTTTTATAACGTCATATGGGTCAACACCTATTGTTGATTTTGTCACGTCTGTATCGTTGCCGATTGTCGGCAAGTGATGATGAAGTGCGTCATCATAGAATATTCTGTTAGCCTTAACCGTCATAATTCTTGAGCCGCTGTAATTCTTTTTCACAAGTGTAATTCTGTACGCCTGTCCCTCAACGGATACGATACGATTTTCCTTTATAAGCTCCGCTTTTTCGTCTTTCATCGGGTACTTAAAAGAAACCGTGTGCGTTTCCTGCAATCCCTCAAACACCGCCACTTCATATGCCTTGTTAAGATACGCAAGGCAACCGCCTGTGAAGTCTGTTTCGTTCCATTCGTGTAATTTAAAAGCCATATTATTCACTCCATTTCATATTATCAAAATCTACGTCGTACAAAAATTTAGGCGTATAATTTATCTGTACGACACCGCCGCCTGTTACCGTTATCGTGTTATCTAATGCAGGAGCAAGTTCAAAAAACTCACCCGATACATACGTCATAAGGTTTGTATTTCCGCTATAAACGATTTCTTTTTCGCAGTCGATAACTATGTCGCCTGTGTAATTAACCGTGATACTCTTACCGTTATTGCTTATGGTAAACGGGCTTGTTGCACCTGTTACAGTTATAATCGGTTTGACGTGTATATCGCCGACATTCGGTACATTCTTATATGTGCCACTGCCATTCAATGTTAAATACTCGTCTTGTCCTATCGGTTGTTCTGTGTCGAGCGGTATTTCCGTATCAAGACAAGGACCGTCCAATGCGTCAAATATCAACTTGGAAAAAGGCTCTGCCTTATACGTCACTGACAAAACGGCTTTTCTGCCGTCGTGTTCGGGTGTATATGACACGCTGTCCATTACCCTTACGTTCCACTTGGCAAACGGCATATCGTTAAAAATAAGCGTGCCTTTGCCCTTAAACCAACGGCTTATAGCGGTTAGCTTTTTGTTTAATTCTTCGGTACTGTCCGCACCGATGTTAAAATCAATCTGAAATTTTCGTGTATTGAAATATTCGTGACCCGACACGTCAGTAAAATCATATTCACCGTCTGTTTCGTCGGCACTTACGGTAAACTCCTTTACCTGTGGAAATACGGGACGGTCCTTTGTTCTGACCGTCACTCGCTTAAAATCCGTTGTATTTTTGCCGTTAAATTCAAAACCGTTACGCATATCTTTCCTCCTATAATCCTACGTATTTGTTCAATGCATCTTGTTTTTCTTCCGGTGTCATTTGCATGAAGTTATTTATGATCTTCCTGTTGTCGCTCATTGAATTATTTTCAATTTTGAAACTATCGAATTTGTCAAGCAGTCGGCTTAGCAAACTTTCTATATTACCGCCTGTCGCCGAAACCTTATCGGTTATTGTTGCCACGTATGCAGATATGTTGATGTCGGCATTTTGCAATCCTGTAAGAATGTTTTTCTTGCCGTCCTCCATTTGCTTGTATTCAGCCTCAAGACTTTCAATAGTGGCATTATTCTTTTTCTGTAGTTGGTACAATTCTTCATCACGTTGCAACTGTTTCATTTGTTCCTGCAACTCTTTGTACTTCTGTTGCCCCTTATCAGTAACTGAATTTGCGTACACATCAAGTTGTGCCTGTACCTCTGACATATCTGTTTTGCGATCCTGTACGTCCCAACTGTCACGAAGTTCTTGCTCTTGCTTTGAAAATTCATCTTTGATATTTGAAATATAGTCTTGTTGCTTTTGGAGCAGTTCGTCAACCGCACTTGATTGCGACTTGTACAGTTCCATACTGTACTTGTTTGTGTCGTCAATAAATTCCTCAAAACTGATTTTACCCGCATTGTAAAACTCTTTTACTCGGTCAATCTTGCGTTTTAGAAAATCTTCCTCGCTGTCACCGTACTTATCCCAATCATCATATGTACTTCTTAACTCCTGCCAAGCGTCTGCGTCCTTTTGCCATGCCGAATACTCGTCAGCATTCTTTTGAGCCACTGCGTCATAACGTTTTTCTTCAAGTGTCTGTTTTTCCTCGACGTATTTTTGATAATTAATAACGTCATTCGCATAAAATTCTTCAAGACGTTCCGCCTCTCTGTCGATACCTGCAATGTAGTCGTCTATCGACATACTGTGATACTTCTGCTGATGTTCAAGCCAACTGTCCGAGTAGCTTTTCATATCGTCATAAAGCGTTTCGCCTGCGTCCGACACGTTGTCAACATAATCGTCCCAAGTGATTTTTGCGTCTTGTAAATCTTGATAATTTCTGTCTTTTATACGTTTGAAAGCGTCAAGCGGTGTGTCGCCGTTGTCGCCCCAATCGTTTATAGCGCTGTGCTTTTCAAGGTATGCCTTTGACTGTTCGTTGAACTCTTTCGTCTGTTTCTGCATAATAGAGAAAATTTGTTCCTCAATATCGGCAATATCCTTGTCGTTCGATTTGAATTTCTCTTGAAATTCTAACCACTTCTCTAATTCTTGTGCGGTCGTTACTGCGTGCGTTTTGGTGTAATGCGTCCAATCGTCCTTGGCTGATGTAAACGCGTCTGAATTGTCTTTTCCTGTTGCGTAATGCGGTATACCCATACCGTTCATTATCGCCTTGGTTTGTGACGCTGTGTACACCTTTGCACCCTTTGACAACGGCAACAACACGTCCTTGCCCTGTGGTATAAATGCACGTCCTTTGTCAACGATTAATTCTCTCGGGTCAGATATACCCTTTTCATCATTAACCATTGCCAAACCGCCCTCAAAATTTTGTGTACCTTTTGCCTTTGGTACTCCGCTTGGTGTCGCAACGGTACCTAATGTGTAGTTTATTGTACCTGTTGCAACGGCGTTTTCGGGTTTTGCAACATCACCTAATTTATAATCAATCGTGCCGTCTGCCTTTTCATTTTCCGGCTTTTCAACATCACCTTTTTCCCAGTTGATTTTACCGTCTGCGGTTATTTCGCCTAATTTGTTGCCGCCTAAATCGTTAATATCAAAACCGCCTGTATCTACATTGAATGTTATGGTAACTTGGTTGTTGCTGATTAATTCCTGTAGCTTTGAATCAGCCGTATCTAATACAGATATATCACCCTCGGCACTGACTTGTAATTGTACATTGCCTGCGTTATTTATTTCCTCGACAGCATTTTTTGCGTTCTCGATTGCAGACACATCACCGCTTGCGTCAATTTCAATATGTTTATCCTCAGGCAATAATCCCAAACTGTGCGCCAATGCGTCAACTTGCTCTGTGCTTAGTCCCAAATCGCCACCTAAACTTGATAGGTCTTTCACTAAACCACTTACATCACCCGACGCTACAGCCTGTTGAATATCAGAAAAACCGTTTTTCATTAATGCGGCTTTCGTGACTATTTCCTCTGACGTTAGTCCGATTTCTTTACCTTGTTTGACAAAATCATTTACAACAGCGTCCAATGCGTTATTATTAATTGCACCTTGTAGGTCTTGAAAACCGTTTTTAAACAGCGCTATTTGTGCGGCAATGTCTTGATTTTCAAACCCCAAATCGGTCATAGTTGATTTGATTTGTTTACATACATTATCAACTGCAATACCGCCACTTTCAAAGACTTCTTGCATATTCTTGAAACCGTTTAAGTTCATAGATTCCGATGTAACCACTTCCGCTACAGCTTGTAGTGATTCACGACCGTTATTTGCACGTTCGTCCATCTTTTCAATGCTTGTACTGATTTCGTTATATGCAGCTTTTATATTGTCAACCTGCTTTTGAACGTCTTTCATTTCTCCGAATGAAAACTTCTGACCTTGCATTTTTTCATATGCCTTTGAAAATTCACTGTCGGTCATTTCATTTACAAACGCATCTCTCGCTTGTATGGCTTTTTGGCGTCTTTCTTTGTCACCGCTTGCATACGCCGCAGTCATTTCTTCTTGCAGTTGTTGGTATTTTTCTTTAACATCAGTTGCTTGTTGCAACCATTGACTCATTTCTTCTTTTTGATTTTTGTAGTCCATACCGTAGGAACTACCTTTTTGAAGTGCGTCGTACCCCTCTGATACTGCCTTTTGTGCCTTTTTGCCTGATGTTAAATCCAATGCGTCTTTAATTTCGTTCGCACTGTCTTTGGCGTTTGAAACCGCCATTGCAAGTGCGGTGTCAAATTCGCCCGTATCAATCATTAATTTTATGGTATCATCATTTGTAGTCGCCTTGATTTCCTGCATAATGTCGTTTATGCGGTTTTTAGCGCTTTCGAGTTCTTCGGGATTTAATGTACCGCTGTTGATTGATTCGTTTAGTTTTTCGTATTCACTTCGCAGATTTTCCAAATGCGAAACTTGGTTGTCTGCATCTTGCCACTGAGAATATAATTCCTTGTAGCTTTGACCCAATTTTGCGTTGTTTTCAATAGCCTCTGTAACGTGGTCGGCAACAACCTTATACCCTGCAACAACCGCCGCAGGCGCTAATACTGCACCGAATATCGGCGCTAATGCAGAAAATGAACTGCCTAACCCCGCAGTCGATACTTTTATCGCTGACGTTGCGTCTGCTATAATAGGCAATTTATCGCTGATTACTCCTAACCCCTCAACAAAATCGCCTGCACCCTTAATCACTCCGACACCGACTTTTGACAATGCACCTAAAGCAATGACCGTAGCACCAGTATTAACAACAGCACGTTTTTGCTCGTCGTCCATTTGCGACAATCCTTTTGCAAAATCAGCTACTGTGGTGCTTGCGTCTTTTATTGACGGTAACATTGTTTCGCCGATACTTCTCGCCGCCTCAATAATATTGTTTTTTGTGTTCGCCAATTTTGATGCGGTCGTTTCATTCTTTGCGTTAAATTCTTCTTGCAATGCCGTATTTTCTTGGTATGCGGTGTTTGAACGATTGACACTCTCTGTTACTAAATCATAACCGTTGACTAATGCCATCATAGCCTGTATATCCTGTGTATTGTTTATGCCTAAATCGTCTAACGCAACAGTTAGATTTTCGGCAGACTGCAAGCCTTTTAACAGTCCGTTAAATGCACCGGAGCTGTCAGTATTCCACTGCTCTTTAAATTCTTCCGCACTCTTACCGCTGTACTTTGCGAATGCTTTTAAACCTTCACCGCCGTTTGCAACCGCTTTTTCGATAGATAGCCACGTACGACCTATCGCACTACCGCCCATTTGTGCCTCAATTCCCAATGAGGACAATGCGGCAGAATAACCCAACACGTCCGCCGCTGACATTCGTACAGATGAACCGTATTTACCCATACGCAATGCCATTGCCGCAATCTCTGATTCTGTTGTCGCACTGTGGTTACCCAAATCGACGATTGCACTACCGATATTACGGATTTCGTTTTGACCGACACCCATAACGTTCTGAAAACGTGCCAATGTTGCGGCACCTTCTTCGCCGACAAGGTTTGTGGCTGTACCCATTTGCGCCATTACTTCCGTAAAGTCGATAATGTTTTCTTGTGATATACCCAACTGACCGCCCGCCGCCGCAAGTTCGTTTAGTTCAGTCGTTGTTTGTGGTATCGCGCCCCTGCCGTCAATACCTGTTGTTGACAAATCAATAATGCCTTGCTTTATTTTGGCTAACTGTTCCGGTGTAGCGTCAACCGTCTTTTTAACTCCGGCAAAACTATCCTCAAAATCTATCGCAAACTTGGCACTCGCAACACCGCCTGCGGCAAGAGCCGTTGATGCGTATTGTATCGGTTTTGTTATCGTGTCAATATTTTCGCCGACTTCTTTTATACCTTTTCCGGTATCTTTAAGCTGACTTGCAAGACCTTGATATGCACTTGTGCTTTCTCTTACACCTTTCACACCTTTTGTATTGCTTTGTGTTCGTTCCAATTCTTCGAGTTGTTGCGATACACCGCTTATTGTTGCCTCTAAATCCGACGCATCACCTCTTATTCTTACTACTAATTCCGCCGCGTCAGCCACTACAAATCACCTCACTACATTCCATAAAACATTTTTAAATACGGGTCGTTTCCTGTATAGACCTCTTCCGTATCATCTTCCAAATCGTCTATCATTTTAAACAAAACAAACGGATTTTGCTTTGATATTACATTCGGCAATAACCCTCTTTGCCTAAACCAATCTGCGTACAAAGTACGCAGTGGTTGGCTTTTTGAGGAATTACTGCCCTTTACTCGTTTTTTGTTGTCAACGCGTCTATATAGAATTTCCATAATTCCATACATAGTCTTGAATGTGTGCCTACATCAATGGCATCAATAATATCCTGCGTTGCGTCCGTTCCCTCGAACATATAGTCCACCGCCTCTCGGCAGATATTTAACGGTCCGTTTTTATTTTCATCGTTATGTGCGTCATTAATAATACACATTGCCTCAAAGTCGAACGGCTTTGAAACGTATTTTTTATTATCGTGTTTAAATGTTAATGTGTGTTGCATAATATTCCTCCTAATTCATTGCATACAAAAAGCACGCTATATGCGTGCTTGACATACATTTTTTATTGTGTTATAATTTAGATATAAGAGGAACGGTAAACAGCCGTTTCTAATACATTAGTTTATATTTAGTGTAGAAAATATTTTCTACCCAAATAACCGTCCTATTGCGTTAGGGCGGTTATTTCTTTAATATCCATACAATAAGCAAAATCAATACAAGTTGTATTGTTGTTTCACTCATAATATTTCCTTTCCGAAACAGAGCCGCCACCGCTCTCCATATATCAAGGCTTTTCAGCCTATTTTTATTCTACACTATACCTCATATAATGTCAAATTACGTTTATTTTACAGTGCTTTCTTTACAGGATAGTAGTTCATATCCTTAAACCAGTTTTCCTCAAGTTCTGTCTTTGTGACACCTTCCGGCAAATCGCATTCGTCAAAGTATGCGTAATAGTTGTTGTCAAAATCACGCTGTACGGCTGTATATGTAGCCTTTGCGGTTTGCTTTTCAGGCGCACCGCTTGACGCTTTTGTTTTACCTCCGACGTTTGACGCAAAGCTGTATGAACCCTTGTAATATCTCACATAACGGTATGAGCCGTCAGACTTCATAATTCTCCACGCAACACCGAAATAAACGGTTTTTGTATCGTTGCCCACCTCAACAACGCCGTCTTTTTGTGTCAGTCCACGCCACATTGAATCAACTTCCGGCGGAATATCGGCATTTGTGATGTCGTGACCTAATTTTTCAATGTAGTTTGATGTTTCATACGCACCGTTATCGGCGTCAAAAACATCACTGCCGCCTGCGTCTGTCGGTGCAATTTCGACTGTACCTCTTAAATTATACGGATCGCCATATGTTGCGCCCTCTGATGTGTCTGTTAAAACTGCGAAAAATGTGTACTTGTCCACACCTATTGTAGGTAGTGGTTTTCTTTTCTCTGTATTTGCCATAAATCAATCATTCCTTTCTACTACTTTCGTAAATCTCATTGTCCTATGTTTTATACTCTTGTCGTCGGGATTGGGTACATCCATTGTCATTTCGTGATAATATTCATTATCAGTCAACAATTTATATACCCTCTCCGACAATTCAAAACACGTTTGCGGATAATCGGCGTAAATATCAATCTGAACCGTCGTATCATTCGTAACGACCGTATTGTCATATGACATTGAGCCTTTGTCCGTTAGCGTGTAATATGCTATTGCAGGCAATTTATTAAAATTATCGGGATATGCAAAGCATACACTTACACCGTCTATCTGCTTTAAAATATCCCGTAATTCCAAACCAATATCAAACACCGTATCACCCTCCCTACGCTAACACAAATACTTCGTATTTGCTCGCTATAACTCGTTTCACGAGTTATACACCTCCTTAAACTTAGCGATTATCTCGCTGATGTTATTTTTCAGTGCAGGTACGAGGAACGGCTGTGGTGCTTGCCCCGACGTTGTGTAAAATCGACCGCCACTGTAATACGTCCAGTGTCTTTTTGACGTATGCGAAACAGATTTATCACCCTTTGAGCCTGTGCCGAATTCGACATAAATACCGTAATCGGCAGTCGGACCGATTGCAACACTGTCACCGTCCACTTGGCTTACGATACTGCCCTTTAAACGTCCTGTTGCAACAGGACAGTTTGCCACTGCGTGCGCTCTTACGACTTCACCCGCCATTGCCAAACCTCGCTGTATTTTATCACCTGTTGCATACTGTGTCAGCTTATCAACAACGTTATCTATCCCCTCGATTGAAAAATTCATTTCAGCCTACTCCTTTCGAGCATTGCTACCAAACCGCTGTCCCATTTCTGCACATATGTTATATCATATATGTCGCCGTCATATTCAACCCTGTTACCGACCTTTACGTCGTCTGACATATCGCAGAACATACGCATTTGACATTCTATATCTAAACCGTATTGCTCTCTTGCTCTGCCACCACTGTACGGTTGTACATCGGCTTTGATTTCGGACAATACAGTCTTTTCGGTTTTACCTGTATAGTCGTCAATTTCATATTCTGCGATTATAACAGTTTTATCGTAAAAATCACTGAATACTGATGTCACTCGGAACACGCCCCTTTCGTTTACGGAACGGGTCAAGGCGTTTATAATAGTTGCTGAAAATCTTGTCATTGTCGGTTTCGGCATATGTGACGGAACGTTCGCCCTCACTTCTGCTCTTGACTACTTCAGGACTTTTACTGTCCCCGTAACCTTTCGCCCTGTACATATCCGCCGCAATCTTCGGAACAAGGCTTTCAAGCTGACGTGGCAGTACATCAATATGACAGTACGCCATAATCATATTAACCGTGTCCTCAATCAAAAAGGACAACAAGCTGTCTTGCTCGTCGTCCTTTATCCCCAGCAACATTTTTAGTGTCCCCAACTGTTCCATATTATTCACCGCTTACAACGTCGGCACTGCCAGACTTTCTCGCTTTGCCGTCTGCGGTAACTTCCGCAACTGTAATCTTGTGACCGTTTGTCGCAGTGATTTCGTCACCGTTGTTAAACTCTGTCCACTTCGACAAATCGTCGTCATACGCAACACTTGGAGCGGTGCTTGCGGCAGTCTTGTAAACCAACTTGTGACCGCCGATAGGCTTTGGCGATACCGTAATAACAGTGTTGCCTGTTGTGCCGGCAACCGATTCAACGTCCAATTCACCAATCGCCGGAACACCGTTCTTAAATGCGGCAAATGCGTCGTCCTTGACAACAAGGAAACCTAAACGCATAGTAGCCTTGATTGCAACCATATCTTGCTCGGCAAGTGATAGCGGTTTACCGTCACTGTCAAGAGTGCCTTGTAGTGTTGCCTCTGTAAGAATTTCGTAATTAATACCTGCACGCATACCGACAACGGCATATTTAAAATTACCTGTGATAATATCGGCACGTTTATTGTCCCACGCACCGTTACGTACAAATTCGATAGGCTGACCGTACAGCTCACCGCCTGTTGTACCGTTGACATATGCAGGTGCGCCGTTTGCGTCACGTAGCTTTCTTAGCATATTCTTAACGCCGATACGTCCAACAAATCCCGACGGGTCATAGCCGTTTTCTTCAATCATTGACATTGCGTCAGATATAGCAATATCAATATTTGTGTTGTCTGTAACAACCATATGCTTGCTGTCTATAGCGTTCATAATGTTTGTCTTGAACGGCGAATTTGTACCGAAAATGCACGCCGCGTCAATCGCTCTGTAGAATGCCTCTGCGATTTCCGGCTTTAGTTCCTCAAATACGCTGATAGTTGTATCTTCCAACTTTTCCTTTGTTACCGGAATAATAACGGCTAACTTCTTAGCCTCGATTTCAGGGTGAATCCAAGTAGCACCGCTTGTCTTAATTCTTTCACCCTCACCGACCCAGTAAGCACCCGGACCGTCTGTAAGTACGTTAAACTTTTTCTTCTCGTGTTTCATTTCCTCGACTTTCGCCATTCTTAAAACACTTGAACCCCTTGTCACCATTTTGATGATTTCTGTTGCTTGCTCGACAGGCACAAAGCCTGTCAATTCATTTTTTAAATAACCCATTTATTTCACTCCTATCTTTGATTTTCTCTGATTATGTCCATAAAACTGCCTGTGTTGTGACCGCCACTGCCACCGTTTAAATTCGGTGTTTTGCCCTTTAAACGCTCGGTAACACCTGCTTGTACATCTTTGTCATAGCTTTCTTTTATCTTGTCAATAACCGCCTTTGTGCTATCCTTATCCTCTGCCACAATATACTTTGCAATCTCGGCAGACAGTCCGACTTTGGCAAGTTCTGTTTCGGCATATGCAACGATTTTTTCACGTTCAAACTCTGCCTTTGCCTTTTCAAATTCTTCCCTTTCCTTGTCGTCGTCCTCTTTTTTTCTTTGGTCGGCTGTAAGCTTGGCTTTTCTCATGCCCTCTTCTTCAGCGTCCTTTAGCTTTTGCTCAAGGTCCTTTTCCCACTCTGATTTTGCCTTAGCTATTGCTTCATCAATCGCCTTTTGATTGTCGCCGTCTTTTTGTTCGGTTGACTTCTGCTCTGTGGACTTCTCTTGCTCTTGTTTTTCTGTTTGCTCTGCTGTATCTGCCATTCAAATCATTCCTTTCTGAAAAATTGTATAAAAATAAGACGTATAACCCCACGTCTAACAGGGAGATAATCGGATCACCATTCCTTTCTTCTATGTGTATGTTGTGCCTACTCTCACACTATCACCGCCTTTCAGTGTATCAAAAAAGCACGTCCGAAAACGTGCTTTAGCTATTATGTTTTGTTTGACTGTATATATCGTCATAAAGAAGTTGTAACTTGTAACCCAAATCGCTTAAATAATCTTGATTCACCATACCGAAATGTATAATAGCATAATCGGCAGCGTCAATAAAATCATCTATTGCATTTTCGTTTACTACAATGCTGTTAGTTGTATTTTTAAACTTAATCCCGTCTTTATTTCCTTCATAGACTTTCGTAATATATTTTTTACAAAGTTCGTATTTTTCAGTATCTAACTTGTAAATCATGCTTGTTATATACCTCCTTATCTCGGATTGGTCTGTATTAAATTTCCGTTGTCCTTATTTACCGAAACAACACAGTTATCGCCAAAATACCTTAAACAATCTTTTCTGTGTTTTGTCGTTCCGTTTAAAAGAGCGGTTTTTATATCTTCTATTTCAACGCCGTTACGTGCTTTATGTGTTTTAGGGTCTTCACCCGTTCCGAATACACGTTCAATAAAATGCTTGCTTTGACTTTTTATTTCTACACCGTCAACCGTCGTTAATCCGATAATATCTGTTTCTATTTTCTCTTTATAGCTCTTATAATCACCAAAAGAAGTAAATGCAGAAATCATATTACTACTTCTTGATTGTTTATAATCCTTTAACAAGCTCCATTCATCAGTATTATTATACTTCAAATTTCGAAAATCGTCAAATGTTTTTGGCATATTTTCAGTACCGATAATAGAAATATATTGTGCGTACTGCTTTTTATCCGCCGAGCTGTTTCGCATTTGCTTAACGTGAAGCTCAAGTGCATTTCTTTGCTCGTCCGACAAACTGTTTTTCCATTCGTCAAACGTCATACTTCCGTCAACCTTATAATTTTCGCCAGTAAGCGGATCGCGTGCAATACGACTTGTCAAATTCACGTCTGCCATAATCGTAACACACCGACAACGTGGGTGTATCGGTGGGAAGTTTTCGCCCTCAACGGCTTTGTCGGTATCAAACACGCTACCGTCAAGACTTCCGCACCTGTCACACGTCAATTCAGACAGTGCCGCAACAAAACGATACTGTTTTATACCTATTTCCTCATACGCCATCTTTTGACCTTGATTCATAAAATGTGCCGTTTCACTTCGCACAAGTGTTTCGGCTGATGTTCGTATTCCGCCTGGTGCAGTATCTTTGACGTAATCAATCAGCTTATCGGTCATACGGCTTACGCTGTGACCGCTGATAATACCGTCCTCAATCGTCTGTCCGACTGCCTGTATAAATCTGTCGTTATGTATCCACACTCTCTCGCTGTAGTTGTGACCGTGCCACGGCTCACTTAACACTTTATCAACCGCCTTTTGCGGTACAAGTGAAAAATCAATACCGCAGTTTAAACCTTGTGCGGTATCAAAAATATTCGTATAATACGCCGTCTTTACCGCACTGTCATACAGTTTCTTTTGCTCCTTTATAGCCTCGTTTGCAACGTGCCTAAAGTAAATATATACATTACGTTTCAGTCCCTCTAATCGGCTAATTCTCGCACCGTATGACTGTGCATTTATGCGGCTTAGAATTTCCTTTTTGACTGTCTTGTCGTCTGTTTCGTCGTACAGTTCAAGCAGTTCTTCGTACTGTTTGTCGCTGTCGGCTATACTCATCAGCCGACGTGCCTCTTTTTCGGGTATATCGGTTGAAATATAGGCTTTAAACGTTTTCTCAATGTCATTGTTTACATTCTTGATTGCTCGCTCATATGCCTTAATTACACCGTCCTTAATGCTGTCCGCTTGCGATTGTAAATATGTTTCAACTTCAACGGCACGTTTTACCCAATATGCCTTACTCTTCATTGTAGTTTACTTTCCTTGCCGAACTTTCAGCGATACGCATATCTTCGGCGGACTTTTCCGCTTGCTCTCTGCGTGCGATTTCAACTTCTTCCTTTGCATCTGTTATAAACGGCAGACGCTCTAATAATGTTTCGTCAGACGCAAGACCTTTGAGGTAATTAATCATCTGTGCTATTTCAAGTTCGTTTGCAGGCAAGTTATATGTAAATCCTATATCAACTCTGTGCGACGGCACTTCTTTCATTGCGTTTAATGTCACTAAGAAATTGTTGTAAATCTCCAAACGTTTTCTCAACGTCTTAGCAAAATTACGTTCTTTGTTCTTGACGTGCTGTTCAAATCCCAACAGCTTGTACTTTATCGCCACACCCGACAAATTGTTGCCGAAACTTTCGTCCGACAGGTCAGGAACGTGTGACAAACGGTGTATATCGTCCTTGATGTCGTCACGCAACACCTTTGTATCAGCCTCATTCAGCACCTTTGACAGATACTCCGCCTTTGCGTCACCGTCACCCATTAAGATACGTTCTACCAATAATTTTTTTGCCTGTTCGGTGTCAAGGTCGCAGTTACACAAAAACAACAGCGAATTAACGAATTGTTCCTTGTCGTTTATTCTATCTGACATCAACACATTGTATGCGTCAATCTGCGTTATAAGCTGTTCAAAATCGCCCTGCATTTCCGTATTATTTCTGTATTCGATAATAGGTACATCAAAAAAGTAATGTGGTTCAACATTTTGCAATGACAATGCCGTATAGCTGTCAAGACCTGTGTATGTATATATAAACGACTCATCATACACACGACAAATACTGCCTGTGCAGTAGCCGTCAAGGTCGTATTTCTTGTAGTAATACACCGCAAACAACGGCTTTTCAAATGCCGACTGTGAGTAACATACAAATGTATGCTCCGGATCCAATCGTACACTTCTCGGCTTGCTTTTTTCGTCTGCATAAATCAGTTCATATGCTTTGCCGTAAATGCTCATATTCTTTACGATTTCACTGTCCACACTCGGCATATCCTGTTCCAAATATTCGTTTTTGATTGCCTCAATATCGTATTCGTCCGATACTGCGTATGTTACAGGATTGCCGACAAGATAACTCTGTGTCATATCTGTTATGTACTTTGCGTGATTACACATTATGCGGTTGTTTGCCACGTTTTTGCCCCTTTTTCTGCGGTTTAAAATACGGTGGTCGCCCATATAGTAATCGTGTAACAATCGGTATCTCTGTCGCTCTCGCTCGTGCCGTTCAATCAATTTTGTTATGATAAACGGTGTCACACCACCTGCGATTATATCTTCATCAATTATCATATTCCGTACTCCTCTCTTGAATAGATTTTAGCTTTCTTATCCTTGCGCCAACTCTCAACGCCGTATCTCAGCGCCGCCATTGCGTCATCAAATACATTGACAGGTTCGTCAGTATACTCGCCCGACTTTTCATCAACTCGCCAACGCCATTGCTGTATCTCTTTGATTACATTCACGCAAGACGGATGAATATGTATCTTTCTGCCTTTTAACCAGTCAATCTGCGATTGTATGCTGTTCGGATTTTTAACAACCGCCTTTGCCCTGTAGCCCGCCTTTCGCCACATCTTGATACGGTCCGGCTCTGCACTGTCGCACCACATTGCAAGACTTTTGCTGAACTTCCCGTCAGCCTTTTGGATAATCTCTGTCGTGTCCATTTCGTGTACATACAGTTCATTACAAACGTAAATATCACCGTCCTTATAACCTAATGTCAATATGGCATTTGCATGGTTAAAGCCGAAGTCCTGTCCTATCGCCATAGCGTCAAAACGGCTCATATCTGTATCAAATTCCTCAATTCGATAATTTGAGAATATAAGACCGCCTGTTTCGCCCCATTCGCCCAAGCCGTAAATTCTGTAGCCCTCAGGGTCAACTTCTTTACGTCGTAGCATACGTTGTCTGTATGCCTCGTCACAAAATCGGTTTGTTAAATATGTGCTTTGATGCGTTAAGACGTTATCGTCCTGTATATCGAAAAACACTTTCTTTATCCAATGGCTTGATGACACGGGATTGAATGTCAATTTTATCTGATAAAAAAGACCGTCGGGAAGTTCACCTCTCAAACGGTCATCTATAATTTCAAAATCCTGTTGTACAAGCTCCGTAGCCTCTTCAATCCATACGTCGGTCAACTTACCGTTTGCAAATGTGATTGATTTCAGTTTTTCACGTTGCTTGTTATCGTTTACACCACGAAATATAATCTTGTTGCCGTTTATACAGGTGAACGACAACGGACTTTGCGTAACTCGCCACGCTCTGCCAACGCCCATACGGTTTATGGCTGATTCTAATTCGGCGAATGTACTGTCACGATTTGTTATATCAGATTTACGCACACACACAAGATTACGTCCCTTGTCACGCATTAAACGGAGTATGTATAACTGTGCAGTATCGACGCTCTTACCGCTTCCGGCACTGCCTTTCATTACAACATAACGCTTTTTACATTGATGTACAGGCTTGAATATCGGATTGAACGGTACTGTTATGTTGTTCATTCGTCCTCACCACCGTAATCAATCTTAATGCTGTAGTCCATATCACCGTCAACGTTTAATTTCTCTGTAAACAATGCGTAGTATTTACCCAGCATTTCCGCCGCTTTGTTTACGTCAGACACCTTTGTTGGTATTTCAACACATATCGGTTGCTCCGCCTCGTCAGTGACTTTCTTGCCCTTGTCGTCATAGTGTGATTTACGTGCTTTGCACGTCACAACAACCGTTTCGGGTTTCTCACGTCGCATAACAGCCGTAAGCGTTTTCAATACCTCATCTTGTTTGGCGATAAGAGCGTCCTCTTTCTCTTTCAGCCGTTTTTGAATATATTCCTGAATTTCAGGTTTCTTCAAGTTCTCATTTCCAATCGAATATGCCGTCTTTTCCGAATATCCCGCTCTTAACGCCGCTTGCGTTGCGTTCAAATCAATCAAATATTCTTCACAAAACAGCTTTTGCTTTTCAGTCACTCTTATCACATCACTTTCACATTTTCTGTTTGATTACATCGTATAACCGTTTTTTATCATTGCACGTTTAAACGCTTTGCGTTTATGTCGACACTCGCACCAATTTTTATTATCCTCGTTCCATTTGTGTATGAACTTCTTGCGTTCTCGTTTGTATCTTCGTTTTTGCCAATATGCCTTTATTCTTTCGAACATTGTTTTCACCTTTCCACTTCTTTTTTTATTTTTCATTTCAAAGTCTTTATGATTTCTTTCTCTCGTTCCGACAGCTCCCAAACATTTTCTGCAGCTTTAGGTTCTGCAGCTTTAAGTTCTGCAGCTTTAAGTTCTGCAGCTTTTTTGCCCGATATTAAATAACCGCAACCGAAAATGCTTTTTTTGAATTTTCGCTGACTATCTAAATCACGCATAAAATATCCATTTTCTCGCTTTATCGCAAAATCAACACCATATCGCGAAAGTGTATTCATTCTGCATGCTGTCAATATGTTATCAGGATAAGTATACTTAGGTAATTGTTTTTTTATTTTTCGCAAATTTTCTTTATCTGCATTTTCTAAACGCTTATATAATTTGCTACTACTTTCAATCAGATTATCTGTCATATTTGTTACAAACGATGTATTAACTTTTGCGCCGTTTTCATATGTCGCGGTATACCCTACGCAGATTATATTTGCGTGTCGTGTTAATCCAATAATAGTTAAACCCGGTGCAAACAAGAAAAATTTTATCCCTTGCGATTGATACCATTTCACTATCTGTGCCAATATTGAAAACGGCGGATTATCCACAACAATACTATCAGACATATAATTATACTTCTCGTAATCTCCACCCGGATAAAAAGGACGTACAAACTTGTTACGATCCACTTTAAATCGTGTTGCAACATAATCCGCAACCGTTTCGTAAATATTATCGGGTGTATAACAATCATCAGTCGTTTTCTTCGGTTTGAACTTATCTTCAAATTCTTTATATTCAGTTGTATTTTCTCCGCCGTAAACATTCTCGGCTTTATCCTTAATATCGTTTAAATCCATATTTCCTCCAAAATAAAAAACAGACTGCATATGATTAACACATACAATCTGTTCTAACTGAACAGCAGGCTTTGAACCTGCAACCTCCGCAATCAGATTATATAATCCTCTGCGACGCTCTAACCCGTTGAGCTATGTTCTGTACTTTAATATCCCTATTCCCACCAATCAATTTTGAGATATTCACCCATCATCTCACGATGATACACTTACCTTTTTACGAAAATAACGAGCGGTAAGATATAGAACACAAAATATTGCACTGTATATATGTTTTGCATTATTTTTTGTTTGCTCATTCTTTTCGCATTATAAATTGTATCACACTTTTTTCGGCAAATTCGGCATTTTTAAAAATTTATTATGTTTTCTTCGTGGATAACTCTCATCGTAATGCCCTATCTTAAATGCAATCCACTGCCATGACGGCATTACGGTGCCGTCTATGTACCTGTATCGGAATATGCGACGTGTTTCACTGTCTAATATACCGGCAACAAACAATTCAATCTTGTTTTTTTGCCGCTCCAATCGTTGACGTAGTACAATATCAGATATATGTGTTGGCTCAACACCCGACACAGAAATACAGTGCTTGACATACGGGAACTCGCTGTCAGAGCCTGTAACAGTACCATGTACTGTATTACTGTTTATCCTGTCGTTTACCTCGTTCAATTCTGCAACAATACTGCGATACTGTTTTAGCACTTCCTTTGTCAAATTAATTCCCCCTTATACACCGTATTTTTCTTTCAAGCTTTCAAGCAATTCGTCCTGTACTTCACGTTTACCTTGCAGACTGTCGAGAACACGTTTATCAACCGTTCCGTCTGTCACAAGGTGATGGATTATCACAGAATTTTTCTGTCCCTGTCTATACAATCTTGCATTTGCCTGCTGATACAGTTCCAAGCTCCACGTCAGACCGAACCAAACTATTATATTACCGCCTGTTTGAAGATTGAGTCCATGTCCCGCACCTGCGGGGTGAGCCAGTAAAAGCGGTATTTTTCCGTCATTCCAATCCCTTATATCATCAGCACTTTCAAGCTTTTTTGCACCCTTGAACTTTCTAAGTATTCTCTCGCAGTCGTGGCGATAGCTGTAAAAGCACAAAATCGGCTGACCTTGTGAGGTATCGACTATTTCCGCCAATGCCTCAAGTTTTTTATCGCTCGTCACCTTATAACTTCCGTCGTCCAAATACATTGCACCGTTTGAAAACTGCAAAAGTTTATTTGTAAGTGCGGCGGCAGTGGCGGCGGTAACTTGTCCGTTTATGAACTCCAAATACTGTTCTTTTTCAAATTCTTCGTACAGTTTCAGTTCCTTATCCGACAGCTTTATATGCTGAACGGTATCAATCCTTTCAGGCATTTCAAGCCAATCTTCTGCCGACATACTGACGCATATATCCGAAATTTTATCATATATCGCCTTTTCGGATTCCTCTTTCGGCTTGTAACTGAAAATCGTGGTCTGATTACGTTTATCGGGAAGAAAATATCTCTCCCTGTAACCGCTTACCGTTCTGCCGAGTCTTTCGCCGCTGTCAAGCAAATATATCTGACTCCACAAATCTATCAGTCCGTTCGGTGCAGGTGTGCCTGTAAGTCCGACTACTCGTTTAGACAGTGTTATGTATTTTTTCAATGCCTTAAATCTCTGCGACTTTGAACTCTTAAAGCTCGACAGCTCATCAATAACCACCATATCAAAGTCCCACGCATTGCCTATGCTCGACAATTCGTTTGTGAGCCACGCAACATTTTCACGATTTATAATATAAATATCTGCGTCCTTTAAAAGTGCGTTACGTCTTTGGCTCGGAGTGCCGAGAATTTTCGATATTCTCAAATGCCTTAAGTGGTCCCACTTTTCACACTCTCTGCTCCAAGTATCTTCCGCCACTCTAAGCGGTGCTATGACAAGCACTTTTTCGATTTCGTAACAGTTATAAATCAATTCGTCAATCGCCGTAAGCGTTACAACCGTTTTACCAAGTCCCATATCAAGGAACAATCCGACACGCGGTGTAGAAATAATTTTATCCAACGCAATCTGCTGATACCTATGCGGTCTAAAATTCAAAATTCTCACCCCCTTAACAATTTATCAACTTTATCCTTTGTATCAATCACATAAACGTGAAACCCGAGTTTTTCAAAAAGTCGGTGTACGGCGGTTTGTAATTTTCTCGGCTTTCCGTTCGGGCGTTTAAGTTCTGCGAAGTATATCGTACCTTTCGGAATCATAACAATCCTATCCGGTACGCCTGCCATACTCGGCGACACGAATTTCAGTGCCAAACCTCCCATTTGCTTAACTTGCCTTACTAAATATTTTTCAATGTCCTTTTCTATCATTTTTCACCTGTTCTTTCTGCGGTAACTTTAAAACCGTTTTTCATACACTTATACGCGTATATGTGCGTTATGCGTGTATGTTTCTCTTTGTAGTACATATATGTATATAATATATAGAATTAAAGTTACCAAAGTTACCTATGCTCTAAACCCTTGCTATCACTGCGTTTTTGGGGTAACTTTTAAAAGTTACTTAGGTTTACCAAAGTTACCTTGAAAGTTACCTTTTCAAATAAAGGTTACCTCTAAAAGTTACCCCATATTCTAAGCTCTTTTAAATCCTTTTTGCACTCCGTAATCCTTGTTAAATTTAATAACCTTGTCATATTTTTCCCAATCGTCAAACGATGAAATGATACTGTTAATCTCTATCGAATCCCTACGTTGAATTTGCCTAAAATCACCGTTAAAGAGTTCGCACCATATTTCAAGCGCACACACTCTGTCACGTTCGACAAGTTCGTCTTCGGGTACGCTTATAATCTCCGACCAAAAATCTCTGCGTTTTGCCAAGTCCCAACAGTTCCAATCACGCGGAACACGTTTATCAAGGAAATCACGAATAAGTCCCTCTTTAACCGACACTTCCCTATGATCTGACTGCACTTGTTTCGCAAGCTGTTCCGTTTCCTTTGACAAATAAAGCGGTTCATTCTGCGTATAACGCACTTTTGCCTCCGCCCAAATTTGATTTATTTCCTCATCGGTCAAATCGGTAAACACGCTCTTTTTTATCGGCACAATCTCCGTATCAACAGGCCAAAATCTTCTGTTGCCGGTACGGTCACGAAGATAATCGCTGTTATTGCTCGTACCGAAAAATACACATCTTCGCGGGTGTTCCTGTACAATTCTGCCGTATGCCGCGCGGTATCTGTCCGACGTCTGCGACAGTATCTGCTTAACACTGCCGACTTCCGACTTATTAAGTGCCTCAAGTTCGCTTATCTCTACAATCCATTTACCCTGTATAACCTCGCACAATTCCTTACCCTCGAACGTCTTTATGCCGTCCGTAAACCACCTGTCAAAGCCGACTTTGCGAAGTATCGTACTCTTGCCTATGCCCTGCCTGCCCGACAGAATAAGCATATTATCGAATTTACTTCCCGGCTCATACGCTCTTGCGACCGCTCCGACGAACATTTTACGCGTCACTTCTCTTGTATATTCGTTATCCGCCGCACCGAGATAATCGACAAACAATGTGTCAAGTCGTTCCGTATTATCCCACACAAGACCGTCCAAATACTCAACAATCGGATCATACGCAACACGTCTGTAAAACACAGACAACGCACGGAAAACCTTATCATTACCCATTTTAATGCCGTACACATATTCAAGATACCACTGCAATCCGTCCGTATCGGAATCCTGCCAAACACGTTTTTCCGGTGCGTCCTTATCCCAAGGCATAATGCCGTCAATCTCCGCATATCCCGTAAAATCGTTCATTTTAATTCTATCCTTTAAATGCGAATCATTCTCAATTATAAGAATAATGTTGTTTAATGTTTTTTCGTAAGCGCCTGTATTTTCGTTTTTCTCCAACTTTAACGCCCACTGCATATCGTCCGTTTCTTCGTTTTCGATACCGCCGAAATCTTCCGCCGCTTTCTTTTGACGTTCCTTAAACATAAGCATTGAAACGTCACTGTCACCGTCTATGAGCTTGCACATTGCCGAATATGACGGCAGTTTCGATACAGGTGTACCGTCCTTTGCGTCTGCGTCCGTATCACCGAATTTATGAATACGAACAAGGTCAAAACTGTTGCATAACTTACCACTTGCAGGGTCTGTTGCGTGGTTTGAATACGCAAATTTGCCGTTCTCATACACGACAAGTCCGCTTGAACTTGAGCCGTCCTTATATGTGTATCTGTCGCCTACGGCGCACTTTTCGTAAACGTCCGCAAGATATTTTTCTATGCACGAATGTATATCGTAAGTTCTGCAAAACGCACCGATAACACCTTTTTTAAGTGTTGGGTCTTCTTGCTTTTTAACTTGTCTGTCCAACGCCTTTGTCGTCCTTGACGAAACATACCAACTCGATACATCACGCCAATCTTCATATTTTGCAAGCACCTTGTCAACGTCAAGCGGTTTATTTTCCTCGTGTTCAAACACATACTCGCCATCAATGCTCGTACTCGGCCAATACATTAATCTGTGTGGCTGATACGTTGTGTCGTCAAACATATCTATACCAATATCATACGCCACCATTCTCGCAACCGCCTCATATTCATCGGGCGTACAAGGTCTTGACAGAAGTATCACCAAACGAAATCTCGGTTTCTCGGCTGTGTGTTTATGCGTTGAATAAATGCAGTATGTAAAGTCATAAAACATCGAAATATTATCGCAAAAATCACTGTCGGCAAAGTCTGCGTCAAGTGTAAGCAAAATTCTATTTTCTATACTTCCCGACTGTCGCTTGCCGTTTTTCACCTTACCGCCCACAAAACCCCCGACGTCCTTTATATCGTCCTGTTGTGACTTTGGCATATTCGCATACTCGCCTTGAGTTTCACTCGTTCTCGTCGTTGTTTTCAGCCTTTCGACAAAATCTCCCCACGACATTTTTGTATTTTTCCATAGTTTTGATTTTCTGCTTTGTCCCGTAGCAATTACTAAATCCAATTTATAACACCCCCTAATCTTTCATATAAAAATTACATTCGTATCCGTCCGCATTAAGCGGAAGTCCTTTCGCCCATTCAATCGGCTCACACATTATCGCCGCCAACTCCTCTGCACTCGACACGCCTTTCGGAACGTCAACTATAACCTCATCGTGAACGTGGAAATTAATCTTAAAACCTCTGTCCTCAAGCCGAATTATGCTTTCAGCCAAGCAATCCCTCGCAAACGCCTGTACTATGTTTTCAACAAGCTTACCGCCCCACGTTTCAAGTCTGCACCAAGTTTTTGTTGTCTGATTCATACCCATATATGTAACGGCTTTTTTGCCGAATCTGTTCACTTCGATTTTCGGCTTAACGTAAGCAATTTTTCTACCCGACGGCAAACCGATAAAAAGAATATTCGACTGTTTGTAAAAAGAAATATCGTGCCTAATCTTACTCGGATAACCCTCAACTGCCTTAATCGCCGCATTCTCGACCGTTCGCCAAAATGCCGTTATAGCGGGATTTGAACTTCGCCATTTATCCACGATACCTTGAAGTTCTTCTTCGTCAATACCCATTTTCAAAGCGCCCATACTCACCATTGCTCCGACGCTTCCGCCGTAACCGAGCGCAAGTTCGGCAATCTTGCCTTTTTGACGTAGCGGATCGCCTTTGTGAATACTTTCAATCGGAACGTGGAACATCTGACTTGCCGATGCCTCGTATATTTTTCCGTGAGTCCGAAATACTTCAAGTCGCCACTTTTCACCCGCAAGATACGCAATAACTCTTGCCTCAATCGCCGAAAAGTCCGCTACTATAAATCGCCTGTCCTCACTCGGTACAAGTGCCGTTCGTATAAGCTCCGACAGCGTTTGCGGAACGTTTTCATAGAGCATTTCAAACAGTTCAAAATCGCCGTTTTCCACACATTCTCTTGCGTAATCAATGTCTTTCAAATGATTTTGAGGTAAGTTCTGCACCTGTACAATTCTCCCCGCCCAACGTCCTGTACGGTTTGCGCCGTAAAACTGCAAAAGTCCTCTTATTCGTCCGTCATCGCAGACGCTCCGCTCCATTGCCTCGTACTTTGTTACGGACGTTTTCGCCATCATTGAACGCAGATATAGCACTCTTTTCGCCTTTAACGATATGCTTTCATCGGCTATAAGCTCTTTTAATTTTTCCTTGTTTAAGCTGTCGATTTTCTGCCCTGTTTCTTCTTCAAGCCACGCCTTTAGTTGCACAACCGATTTCGGATTTTCAAGTCCCGTTATTTTCTGTGCCTCATCATAGCACCTGTCGCTGTATTCCGTATTGAATTTGATTGCATTTTCAACAAAGTTTCGGTCAACTCTTACACCTCTGTCGTTAATTCGTTGGTCATACGTCCATAGCTTTTGTTCACTGTCGCATATCGGAAATTGAGCGAGTTTCTTTTTTATCGCGCGTTCCACTTCAACGTCCTGTACGCAGTATTCTTTGAATACTTCCCACTTGTCGGGTGCGTGCGTCGGTAAATTCCTTGTACGTCCGCCGTTCGTCTTTGTCGGCTTACACGGTTTTGAGAAATAGTCAATCAAGGCTTTTCCACGTTTGTCCTTTTGCTCCTCCAAACCGAGTGCAACCGCCACCGCCGAAAGCGAAAGCGGAAGTCCGAGTTCAGACGCTTGTACCGCAATGCACCGCCACTGATTTACAGGCAAATCAATATTAAAATACTTACCGATACACGTTCTTTCAAAGTTTGCATTATACGCCGTTTTCAACATATCCTCGTCCGTCAATGCGTCCATTACTTCTTTCGGCAACACCTCACCTTGTGCAAGGTCGATTATTTTTACTTCTTCATCATCAAACGCATACGCAAATAACAAGATTTTAAAATCGGGGGCATTCGCATAAGCATATACCCCCGATTTAGTTAAATCAACACTTCCGTATGTTTCAATGTCGATACTGAGTGATTTCATTTTGTCACCTTTTAATTAAGAAAATCGTCGTCATCGTCATACAGTCCCGCAAAGTCGTCCTCCGCAGTGTTTCGTCCGCCTAAAGGCTCTCCGTCCCTTGTTTTCATCAAATTATTAAGACCGCACGCAATACCTTTATTGCCGTTGGAGTTAAAGGCGTAAAACGAAATTGACGCATGACCGTAACAACCGCTGTAAAATTCCGTCTTGTCGATTATCGGCTGACGTGACTTGTCCACAATACCCGGTGCGGTTTTGCAGTTTGCGTTGACAAAATAGCTGTTTGCATAGTTTTCGTCGTCCTCTCTGTCAGTATCACCGTCACGCAACGGCAACTTTAAATTTGCGGGAATTTTACCGCCGAACTTCGCAATGCCCTCTTGCTTTGCCGCCTCGATTGCGTTGTTTATTGCCTTGATTGTCTTTGTGTCGCTTTTCGGAATGATGATACTTACCGAATACTTTTCGTCACCGCCGTTGATTGATGACGGCTCCCAAACGTGTGCATAACTGAATCTTACTTCCCCTGTGATTACCTGTGTCTTTCTTTTTTCCATTGTTCTTTCTCCTTTACTTTATATCTTTAAAATCTTCCGCCGCTTTCTCTGCCGAATTCCATTCGGGACGTTTGTCCTCTGAACGTACAAGCGTCGGCTTTCCTTGCGGTTTTATTACATATTCTCCGAGCAGTTCGTTAAATCTTGTTCTGCCTAAAAGTGCTCCCATTTGGGTGATGTTGAGTATTTCTTTCTTATATATACTCTTTTCGTCATAACCGGCTTTAATTAACACGTCGGCAATTTTGCTGTCGTCCTCCGCATACTTGCGGTTACTTCTTCCCTCAACCACTTTAAATCCCGGATACTTAACGCCGTTATTAAGTGCCTGTTCCAAAGCGTAGTCCTTTACGAGTTTCGCCCACTTCGCAAGGCTTTCCGCTTGGTCTATTACCTCCGCAATTTCATCTTCGGTAAGCTCCAAAGGCGGTTTGAAAACCATTGCCGCAAGCCTGTTTTTCTCCTCCGCATACGCACGGCATACGGCTCTTGCTTTGCAAAACCCGTCATCACAATGCCGTCCTGCTATACAGTCGCCGTCACCGCTGTTCGCAAGTACGGCTTTAGGCTTTAAATCCTCGCCCCACTTAATGAGTTCACCGCGTGTAAGCGTTTCCGTATCAATGTTATCAAGTCGTGGTTGGAATATCGTTAAATTGACCTTATGTATGTCGTATAGGTAGTCGTATTCGCTTAATGCTCCCAAGCCGTATATCCGCAGTTGACTGTTCTTGTCCGCCGATACCTTTACGCCCTGTCCGTATTTTAGGTCTATTATTTCGATTATTCCGCCGCCGATAATAACGGTGTCGCCTGTACCGAATCCGCCGGGTACCCATTCCGAAAAATCTAAACGGCGTTCAAGATGTATTTGTGCGTCCTTGCATTGACTTTTAATCGCATTGTATCGCTCCAATACAAAATCACGATAACTGTCCGTGTATTCTTCCATATCTTCGGTTATGTCAAGTGAACGTATCATTTTATGATACTGCACGCGTGTTATGTGGTTTAAAGCTAATTTCAGCTTTGCCTCACCCAATGAATGTGCGGTAGTTCCCTCTCTTGCATATTCACTGCTTTCGTCGGGGAATTTGCTTTCCATTGTGATTGACGCAGGGCAGTTTATCCACTTCTTTGACCCCGACGCTGAAAGTTTTGCGTGTTCTTCCGGCATTACTTCACATCTCCTATTCTCGTCATCGCCTCTGTGTATCGCTCAGGCGGTATTTCCGTTACTTTGTCGTAACCCATTTCTTGAAGCAGTCCCTTGGCCTTATCTCTGCCCTGCGACTTCGCATATTCACCGAATGCCTTGCGGACTTCTTCTATTGTATATGTGTCTGTCGTTGTTTCAGCAGTAGCTTTCTCGTCTTGCGGTGTTGTATCGGTTTGTTCCGTTTCGTCAACCACTCTCTTAACGTGTGCCGCTTTCTCAACTTCTTCCTTTGTCATCTCCGCTTGCTCTGTTCTCTTGTTGAGTACAGAACATAATCCGTACATTCGGTCGAATACTTCCTTGTTACCCTCAAAATCTCTCTGTTCAAGCTTAATTACAATTTGCATTGATTTTTATTCCTCCTAATAAAACTCTTGTTTTTTACTTGCTTTTGTGATAAAATTCAGTTACAGATATTTTAATCTGTGTTTTTGTTATTTGACCGTTATTGACTTGCCGCTCTGACGGTCATTTTTATTGCGACTAAGTATCATCGCATTTACGAAAACACCTACCAAATGCTTTTCATTCGGTGTTAAATCGTTATACATTTTCAGTATTTTCTTCTCATCTGCCACTCTTCTCACCTCCTAATTCTGATATTTTATAGGTTGTCTGTATGCTAAAACTATTCCCCAAGATAATCCGTAACTGTACGGATACTGCAATACCTCTTTGAATAGGTCATACCACGCTTTTTCCTTTTCGTATGCGTC
>ERZ857965.605-NODE-605-length-48524-cov-7.331593_pt1 | contig 48524 bp, 35 predicted proteins | sample MGYA00519758_ERZ857965 | MGnify/ENA primary metagenome ERZ857965 (study PRJEB31778, sample SAMEA3449381) | human gut metagenome | biome: human gut; feature: human-associated habitat; material: faeces | place: United Kingdom | collected 2010/2012 ... | reverse complement strand
CCTTGACCGCGTTAAGAACACCCTTGCCGCCGTAGACGGACTTGTCGCCATCGCGGCGCTCCCAAGCCTCGGCCTCACCGGTGGAAGCGCCGGACGGAACCAGGCCGCGGCCTTCGGCGCCGTCTTCGGTGTCGAGGATGACCTCAACGGTCGGGTTGCCACGGGAATCAAGGATCTGACGCGCGTAAACGCTTTCAATAGCTGCCACAACTACTCCTTAAGACTGTTAGGTTGTGATGACAGACTTAAGAATAATGCCTTTTGTGGACGAGTGCCAGAATTTCTCGGAAAAATAATATGAGCGCTAACATTCGGCTGGATATAGACAGATTCCGCACATCTGACCGCCCTCAGTCGGCTCCGCCGCCACTGTCGAGGACTGGCGGCGGAGCCGGCCGAGGGCGGTCAGAGGATACCGAGCTCAAGCCGACGGTATTCGCGCTGGATCGCCCGCGTCACCGGCCCGATTCCATAACCCGCATCCCCCAGCTCGACGACCGGGCGCACGCCCATCAGGGCGTTGGTGGCGAAGACCTCATCCCAGCTGTCCAGCGAATCCTGTCGGAAGGTCCCCTGCTCGGCCTCGTATCGTTCGCACAGCCACGCCCGCACGGTGCCGGGTAGCAGCCCGCATCGCTCGTCCGGCGTGTACAGCCGCCCGTCGCGCACGAAGAACAGGTTCGCGTTGGTGGTCTCGCAGATGTCGCCGCGCGTGTTGAGGTACACGGCGGAATCGAAGCCGAGCCGCCGAGCCGAACGCGATTCGAGTATGTTGTCGCCCTGATTCAGCGTCTTGTGCGCCGTGAGCGGCGAACACTCGTTGCGCCAGGCGCGGCACCAGCCAAGCCTGAGACCGCGGTCCTGCGCCCAATCCGCATATGGGTTCGGCCGATGCGTGACGATGACGTTCGCGGACGACACCATGAGCTTGACCGCGAACGACCGACCGTCAGGCAATTCTGCCGCGTCGAGATGTTCGGCGATATGAGCCCGCAGCGTATCGTCGTCCGGCGCGTCGATGTCCAATGCCCGCGCTCCGCGCCGAAGCCGGTCGAGATGACGGTCGAGCATGACGAGTCGCCCGCCGGTCAGGTTGATGGTCTCGAATACGCCGAGGCCGAACTGGTATCCCTCATCCAGGGCGAATGTGACGGCCGTGCCTTCGCCGCCAGGCGTGCCATTGCTATTAGTCATGCCATTGTCCTTGTCTTCCGTCATGCACGTCACTGTCCGACACGTCACAGTCCAGCGCGTCGAGCAGCGCCTGTGCTTTCTGCATGGCCTCGTCGTATTCGGAGTCCGGGTCGGATTCGATGGTGATGCCGCCGCCCGCGCCGATCCGGTACAGGCCCGCCTTGTCACATCGCCCGACGTGCGTCGCGCAGCGGATCAGAATGCTCAGATCGCAGTCGCCATCGGCGGTGATGTAGCCGAGAGAGCCGGTGTACACGCCGCGAGGCGACCGTTCATACCGGTCGATGAGTTGCATGACGCGGCGCTTGGGAGCCCCCGTGATCGATCCGCCCGGCGACATGACGGCAAGCAGTTCGGGCAGATCGCGGGCATCGGGCAATTCGGCCTCGACGGTGGACACCAGATGGAACACGTGCGGGTGGGTCTCCAGTTCGGCGAACCCCGTGACCTGCACGGTTCCGGGAGTCGCCGCGCGGCTCAGATCATTGCGTTCGAGGTCGGTGACCATGAGCAGCTCATCATGGTCCTTGCCGGATTGCTCAAGGGCGGCGCGGTTGGCCGCGTCCGCCTGCACGGTGAGGCCACGTGGCCGCGTTCCTTTGATGGGGCGGGTGACGACATGGCCGCTGCGGCATTCGAGGAACCGTTCCGGCGACGAGCTGACGATCTGCCATCCGCCGCCGTTGACATACGCGGAGAACGGCGCGGGATTGTCGTCGTTCAGACGCAGGAACATGTCCAGGGGCGTCACGGGACTGGTGACGTCGAGACGCAACGAGTAGTTCACTACGTAGGCTTCGCCGTCGTGCATGTGCGATTTGAGTCGTTCCACGGCCTCGCAGTATGAGGCGCGATCGTGGTCGCAGCGCCATGCGCCGCGGTGGGAGGCTGAGGTGTGCGGGGAGTCTGGATAACCACCCCCAGTCGCTTCGCGACAGCCCCCGCCAGCGGGAACGGACTGGCAGACGGATCGTATGGCGGCGATGTTCCGGGCGCTGTTCGGGTGGCGATGATGGCTGAGCAGGGTCAGCGAGCGCCGCTGCCGGTCTTCGATGAGGATGTCGTCGAAACTCCACCATGCGGCGTCCGGCGGCGTCTTTCGCTCTGCCGCCTGCTGGCCGCCGTCGAACCGGGATCGCGCGCCTTCCCGGCGTCGGCCGTCATCATATGACATGAATCCGAGCACGCCGGGCTCGTCACGCAGCCGGTCGTGCAGCAGCATGAGCGCGTCTTGGCCGGGGAGCAGCCGGTCCCGCCAGACATCGTCGTCTCCGCAGACGGCGAGGGTGCCTTCCATCACGTCATCGCCGTATTGCATGAGCCGATGGTAGGCGTGCAGTCCGAGCACCGAATACCGTCCGCCCCGCCCCGAGTGCAGGAGCGTCAGGGCCTGGCCATTGTCGAAATGCCGGATCAGCGAAGTCAGGGGATGGTACGGCAGCCGGATCATGCCGTTCCGCTCCCCGATGCCTCCGGGCATGCCTTCGAACGGGGATCCGGAGCCCATCATGCCTTCCTCGGTTGCGGCTTCCATGCGAAGTCGTGCAGCAGGTCGCTCACCCAGTCCATGACCTGATCGCCCGGCATCGGTTTGCCGCCGAGCGTGCCCGCGAACGGCGCGGGGATCAGGTATGTGTGCGTGACCGGCCGGTATTGCGCCCCGCGGTAGATGCGGTTGATGCGCATCTGCATCGATTCGGGCGGGTCGATCTTGCCGACGCGCACGTTCTTGCCCTGCGCGACGAGCTCCGATATGCCGAGTTCCCGCGCCTTCATGCGCAGGCGGGCCACGCCGAACAGCGTCTCGAACTCCTCCGGCAGTTTGCCGTAGCGATCCGTGAGTTCGTCGGCGAGTTCCTTGAGGTCCTCATCGGTGCGCGAAGCGGCCAGTTTCCGGTATGCTTCGAGCCGCAGCTTGTCGGAATCGATGTAGTCCACCGGGATGGACGCTTCGATGGGCAGGTCGATGGTGACCGCGACCGGCTCGGTCCGCTCCGGCTCCTTGTACTGTTCGACGGCTTCCGAGACCATGCGCACGTACAGGTCGAAGCCGACGCCCTCGATGTGCCCGGACTGTTCGTCGCCCAGCAGGTTGCCGGTGCCGCGCAGTTCGAGGTCCTTCATGGCGACGTCGAAGCCGCTTCCGAGCGCCGTGTTCTGCGCGATGGTGGCGAGGCGGTCGTGCGACTGCTGGGTCATCGGCTTGGACGGGTCGTACAGGAAGTAGGCGTACGCGCGTTCGCGGCCACGGCCGACGCGCCCGCGCAGCTGGTGCAGCTGGGAGAGGCCGAACCGGTCGGCGTGGTCTACGATCAGCGTGTTCGCGTTGGAGATGTCGAGTCCGGTCTCGATGATCGTCGTGCATACGAGCACGTCGATGTCGCGATGCCAGAAGTCGCGGATTACGCCGTCGAGCTGCTTCTCCCCCATCTTGCCGTGAGCGATGCCGACTCGCGCCTCGGGGACGAGCTCGTGGATCTTCGCGGCCGTCTTCGCGATGTCCTGCACGCGGTTGTGCACGTAGAACACCTGTCCGCCGCGCAGCAGTTCGCGCCGGACCGCGGCCGTGACCTGAGCGTCCTCGTACGCGCCCACGTAGGTGAGCACGGGAAGCCGGTCCTCGGGCGGGGTGGCGAGCGTAGACATCTCGCGGATGCCGGTCACCGCCATCTCCAGCGTGCGCGGGATAGGCGTGGCGGACAGCGAGAGCACGTCCACATTGGTGCGCAGCGCCTTGAGCGTCTCCTTGTGCTCGACGCCGAACCGCTGCTCCTCGTCGATGATGACAAGGCCGAGATCCTTGAACTTGATCTTGGGGTTGAGCAGCTTGTGGGTGCCGATGACGACGTCGACGCCACCCGTCTCCAGTCCCTCGATGGTCTCGTTGATCTCCTTGGTCGTCTGGAAGCGGCTCATGGCCGCGACGGTGACCGGGAAGCCCTCGTACCGTTCGGTGAACGTCTCGTGATGCTGCTGCACGAGCAGCGTGGTCGGCACGAGGACGGCCACCTGCTTGCCGTCCTGTATGGCCTTGAACGCTGCTCTCACGGCGATCTCGGTCTTGCCGAAGCCGACGTCGCCGCAGATGAGGCGATCCATCGGCACTGGTTTCTCCATGTCGGACTTGACATCGTCGATGGTGGTGAGCTGGTCCGTCGTCTCCTGATACGGGAACGCGTCCTCCAGCTCCTTCTGCCATGGCGTGTCGGGGCTGAACGCGAACCCCTTGGTGCGCTGCCTGGCAGAGTACAGCTTCACCAGGTCCTCGGCGATCTCGTGCACGTGCTTGCGCGCCTTCGCCTTGGTTGCGGCCCAGTCGGAGCCGCCGAGCTTGTTGAGCTTGGGGGCCTCCGCGCCGATGTATTTGCTGATCAGATCCAGCTGATCGGTGGGGATGAACAGCTTGTCGGCCGGGGCGCCGCGCTTGCTGGGCGCGTATTCGATGACAAGGTATTCGCGCGTGGTCTTGTTCGCCCCGGTGCCGATGGTGCGCTGCCGCATCTCCAGGAAACGGCCGATGCCGTGCTGCTCATGGACCACGTAGTCTCCGGCTTTGAGCTCCATCAGGTCGATTGCCTTGCGGCGGCGCTTGGGGGTCTTCGCCTGACCGGCCGCACTGGACCGTCCGGTCAGGTCGCGTTCGGTGAGCAGCGCGGTCTTCGCCGCCGTGTCGATGAACCCGTCGATGGCCTGGGAGCGGATGACGTCGAACGAGGCGATGCCGGTCTCGTTGATGGCTCGCTTCAATCGTGCAAGCGTGCCCTGCGCGGCCGCGGTGACGGTGACCTGGTACCCCGCGTCGATGAGCCCCTCGATGCCGGCCGCGGCCTTCGTCTCGTCACCGCGGTATTCGCCCGGGTTGCCGGCGGCGAGCTGCACGTGGTTCGGGCGGCTGGCGTCCACGCCGAAACTGGTGAGGTTCCACACGTCGTGGCTGGAGTATGCGAGCGAGTTGATGGTCTCCTCGTAGTCGAGGAAGCTGGCCTGGTCGAAGCTGATGGGAGCTCCGGCACCGTGCCCGGCCGCGGCGACATGCCAGCTGGCGGCGAGGAACTCGTTCGCGGTTTTCGAGAGGTCGTCCGCCGCGCGGCGCAGCTTTTCCGGGTCGGCGAGCATGATGACGGCATGCCTGTCGAGCATGCCGGTCACGGGTTCCATGTCGTCGATGAGCGCGGGCATCAGGGATTCCATGCCTTCGATGGGAATCGCGTTCGCGATGGACTCCAGCATGTCGTCGGCATTCGGAATCTGCCCGATGAGCCGTTTCGCCCGGTCCCGCACGGCATCGGTGAGCTGCAGTTCACGGCAGGGCGTCGCCCAGATCGTGCGGACGCCCTCGCCGTAGGTGCGCTGGTCGGACGCGTGGAATTCTCGGATGGAGTCGATCTCGTCACCGAAGAACTCGATGCGCACCGGATGTGGCGCGGTTGGGGGAAAGACGTCGATGATGCCGCCGCGCACCGCGAACTCGCCACGGTCCATCACCAGGTCGACGCGCGTGTAGGCGTTCTCAACCAGTCGGCGCGACACGTCGTCGAGAGGCAGCTCCTCGCCTTGCGTGAAGACGAGCGGATCGACGTCGCCGAGCCCCTTGACAACGGGCTGGATCAGCGAACGCACCGGCATGACGAGTATGCGGATCGGTCCGAACATCGGATTGGTGTCGCTGGGGTGCGTGAGCCTGCGGAATACGGCCATGCGGCTCGCCACGGTGTCGGCACGGGGACTGAGCCGCTCGTGGGGCAGCGTCTCCCAGGCCTCCAGTTGTGCGATGTCGTTCGGGTCGCCGTCGTACCACGACCGCAGCGCGTTCACGGTGTCCTCGGCCTCGCGGCTGGAGGCCACGACCAGGACGACGGGGGTGTGTTCCGCCTGCGCTGCGGCGATGGCCGGGCGCAACCCGTCCGGGGCGCCCACAGTGATGATCGGGGCGATGTCCTTGTCGTCGGCGATGCTCATGCCGCCGCTGACGAGCCGATGAAATGCCGGATCCTCATCGAGCCGTTCGAGGATGCCGCACAGGGAGCCGTCGATCAGCGCGTTCTGGACGCGTGTGGCCGTGGCAGCGGCGGTGGCGGCGGACGCTTTGCCGCGCGCGCGTCCCTGCTCAGCGGCCATTGAACTTCTCCTGGGTGGCGGCGAGTCCGTCGAAGATGATGGTTTCGGCCGCGTCGGCGCCGTCTGCGAGGAATTCCGGCAGCTGCTTGCGCTGGTCGGGTCCGAAACCGCCGAGCACCCAGTTGACGGTGTTGTCGTGCGCGTGGGCTCCGCGCTGAGCGTGGCCGACGCCCATGCGCACGCGCGCGTACTTCGGGGTGCTCAGGGCTTTGTCGATTGATTTGATGCCGTTGTGCCCGCCGGCGGATCCGCCCGCCTTGACCTTTATGCGGCCGAATTCGAGATCCATGTCGTCATGGATGACGACGACGTGATCCGGCTGGATCTGATAGTACGCGCTGATCGAAGCGACCGCGTTGCCCGAGTCGTTCATGTAGGTCAGCGGCTTGGCGAGGAAGAACTTGACGTTGCGACCCTGCAGATTCATCGCGCCCTTGCCGAGCATCGCGAGCCCCTTGTGGTCGGAAAAGGCGACGGACCAGCGTTCGGCCAATATGTCGGCGGTCATGAAGCCCATGTTGTGACGGGTGCCCTCGTACTTCTTGCCGGGATTGCCCAGCCCCACGATCAGCCAGAAATCGGATGCCATGTGTTACTCTCCTGTCTTCAACCTTAAGGATTGTACCCCACCCGCCAACGCCTTGACCCAATAGCTCATGTCATGCAGCTTGCCGTCGAGTGCGCCCACCGCGGCGGGAAGCAGACCGAACCGGATGAATCCGAACCGCCGCATGAGCGCGACGGAACCGGCGTTGTCGGCGTAGATGATCGCCGTGACATGCGTAAATCCGCGCTCTGCCGCGGCATCGATCAGCCATCGCACCATCATGGTGCCGAGTCCCTGGCGTTGGTGGTCGCCGGCGATGTAGTAGCTCAGTTCGGCGATGCCGTCGTATCCGGCCCGCTGATGGAATTTCGAAAGCGAGCCGAACCCCACGACGGCGCCTTCGGGACCTTCGATGACGACGACCGGATACTTGGCGCGTGGCCGATGGGAGTCGACCCACGCACGACGGCTTTCCAGAGACACCGGTTCAAGGTCGGCGGACGCTCCCCCACGGATCACCGCCTCGTTGTAGATGTCGGCGATGGCCGGAACGTCGGCGTCAACGGCCGCGCGGATGGTATAGGACATGTCTTCAAGCATAACAACCGCCCTGCCGGCGGGATAGGGCGGGTGAGACTGGTGTCAGCGGTGCATGATGCGCGATTCGCCTCGATCCGCCGACAGGAATGTGGACAACGGCCGCAAAATCGCGAAACGCGGGAGTTGTCCCGGCCATCCGACCGAACGCGGTCAATGGACGTCGGCCGTGCCGCTTGCCGGCAACGCCGTCAGCGGAACGGTCGAAGCGTCACGAGGCGGTGTAGAAGTCGACGGCCTCCTCGATGCCACCGCTGAACATGGCTTTGCCCTTCTGGATGACGATGCCCCTGTGGCAGAACTCCTTCGCGGTGCCGGTCGAGTGGGTGACGAACAGCACGGTCACGTTCTCGTTGGCGATGATGCTGTTGACCCGCTCGCGGCACTTCTTCGCGAACTTGCGGTCGCCGACGGACAGCGCCTCGTCCACCACCAGGATGTCCGGGCGGATCGACGACACGAACGCGAAGCCCAGACGGGCGCGCATACCGCTCGAATACGTGCGCATCGGCTGGTCGATGTACTTGCCGAGTTCCGAGAACTCCACGATCTCGGGAATGAGCTCCTTGGACTCCTCTTTCGACAAACCCCACAGCTGGCAGCGCATGTCGATGTTCTCCATGCCCGACAGCTTCATGTCGAAGCCCGCGGAAAGCTCCAGCAGCGCGGACACGCGCCCGTGCACCTCGACGGTGCCGGACGTCGGGAAGCACACGCCGGTGATCATCTTGAGCGCCGTGGACTTGCCGGCGCCGTTGTCGCCGAGCAGCGCCAGGGATTCGCCGCGGTTCACGGTGAAACTCAGGTCGTCGCTCGCATTGACCGTATCGTGCGGAATGCGCTTGGAGAAGGTGGACAGCAGGCGCAGCTTGTCGTTCTTGAACAGCTTGTACTGCTTGGTGACGTGGTCGAAGCGCACGGCGACGGGATTGCTCGCGTCCTCGTCGCGGATGACCGTGGCATCGCCCATTCGCGTGACATTCGATGGGAGCTTAGAGGACATCCGGCACCTCCATGTACAGACGGTGGTAGTTGTGCAGCGCGAGCACGACGAAGATCAGCAGCACGAACAGGAACGGCAGGAACGACTCCCAATCCGTGAAGAACCATTTGTTGTAGATAAAGCAGTCACGCACCGACTGCACGACCCATGTGACCGGGTTGAAGGACGCCACCAGACGGGCGGTGCGCGGCCAGCCGCTGATGTCGAACAGGATGCCGGACAGCCAGAAAAACGGGGTGCCGAGCGTCTTGAGCAGGTTCGAGAAATCGCGCGATATCGCGCTCAAAGGCGACAAAGCCATGGACCACGCCAGCCAGAAGATGAACATGAACACCATGACCAGCGGCAATTGCAGCATGTAGCGGCCAAGATGCACGCCGGTGAGCAGCGCCACCACAGTGGTGAACGCCATCATGCACGCGAAGATGATGAGCAGCGACAGCGTGTAGAACGTGGAGATCAGCGACAGCGGGAATTTGATGCGGTTCACCAGATACGGGTATCGACGGTATACGTCACTGCCGGTAGTAATCATGTCGGACATGAAGAACCACGGGAACACACCGGCGGCGAGCCACAGCAGGAACGGCTTGCCGTTGACGTCGGACGAGCTGCGCAGACCGAATTTCAGTGCCACCCAGAAAACCAGGATGTACACGGCCGGCTTGGCGAACAGCCAGATCTTGCCGAGCGCGGCACCGCGGTACGTCTTCACCAGATCGATCTTCGCCAGATTCCAGACCTGCCGTCGCCAATGCCAGTTCTCGCCGACGACTTGCTTCAGTGTTGCAAACAATGTTCTTCCAAATCTGCTTGTCTTCTCATGGTCAGGTGTGGTCTCCCGCGAGGTCAGCCCATGTATGCGATGAGCTTGCGGTACATGTCTTCGAGACCTACCTGCGGCCTCCAGCCGAGCGCCTCAAGGCGTGACACGTCGAGTGGCAGGTGGTGCTCCGGCGGGTAGGGCGCGTTCGGGTCGACGTCGATGATGACGCGCGCGTCGCCCGTACCGAATTCGCGGTACACCATATCGGCCATCTCGCGGATTGACGAGTAGGTGGAGGGATTGGCCACGTTGTACGAGACGCCGTTCTCCCCCGCGACCAGCACGGTGAGGATGGCGGACACCGCGTCGACGGTGTATGAGTACATTCGTGTGCTTTCGCCGGTCGTCTTCATGACGAAGTCCTTGCCGGCCACGGCGTTGCGTGCGAGCGCCGCGAACAGGCGGACGTCGTCGCGAGGGATGCCCGGGCCGAAGGTCTGCGCCAGGCGGACGGCCTTGACCGGCACCTGGTATTCGGAATGGTATGAGACGCACAGGTTTTCGGCGGCGCGCTTGCCTTCGGAGTAGCAGCTGCGCACCGAGCAGGGGTCGATGTAGCCGACGGCGCTCTCGTCAAGCAGGTGTTCCGTGCCGCGCTGCTTGTTGCCCATGCCGTAGATCTCCATGCTGGAGACGTAGACGAAGGAGGCCGCGCCGCGGCGTCGCGCCAGTTCCAGCATCGACCTGGTGCCGTCTACGATCGCGAAGAACGTCTCGACCGGATGGGACATGAAGAACGACGATGCGGTCGGACAGGCGGTGTGGATGACATAGTCCGCCGGCAGGTCGAGCGAGTCGACATCTTCGAGCGATCCCTGATGCAGCACGAGCCCGTCGTCGGCCGTGTACTGCCCCAGCATGGCCTGTGCCTTGGCCGGGTCTCGCACCAGCGCGTCCACGATGATGCCCGCCCCCGTCAAGCGGTTGCGTTCCAGCAGCGTGCGGGCGCACAGCGAGCCGATAAGGCCCGTGGCGCCGGTGACGAGCACATGCCGGCCGGCGAGCGCATCCCAGTCGATGTCGAGATGCTGCGCCAGTGACGCATATTCCTCTTGCAGATCAAACATGATGGTCGTTGTCCTCCGTGTTCGTGTCACAGACCGAAGATCTGGGAGCTTTCCTCCGCGTCCATGATGGCGCGCATGATGTAGAAGTCCGATGGCGTGGTGATCTTGATGTTCGAGTTGGCGCCTTCCACCTCGTACAGTTTGTGGCCGTAGTACAACATAAGGGACGCAGAGTCGATGAAGTCGAGCCCCCCCCCTTCTTCCACGGCCTTGTGGTGTGCGTCATGCAGCTCGCCGAGGCGGAAGCACTGCGGGGCGCGGGCGAGCTGGCACTGTTTGCGGTCGATGATGTTGGTGATCACGCCGTCCTCGCTTTGCACGATGGTCTCGGTGGCGGGTACGACGGTGACGGCGCTGCCGTTCTTCTTCACACTGACGATGCAGTCGGTGATGGTCTGCTGGTCGATCAGCGGCCTGACACCGTCATGAACGATGACGACCGAATCCGCGGGATACAGTCTGTTCGCCTTGTCGACGCCGTTGCGGATCGACTCCTGCCCGGATGAGCCGCCTGGCACGATCGCGGCGATCTTACCGACGCCAAACTTGGCGATGAGCTGTTCGAGAACGTCGATGTATTCCTTCAGGCATACGACGACGATGGCGTCGATGTCGGGATGCTGATCGAACGCCTCAAGCGTGTAGATGATGATCGGTTTGCCGTGCACGAGCAGAAACTGCTTGGGCTTGGTTCGCGAATTCATGCGTTGGCCGGTGCCGCCCGCAAAAATGACAGCGATGTTCATGCCCTCTCCGTTGTTATATGCGCTTTCGGGCTTGCAGCCCCGTTAACTCATACGTAGTCTATGTTCCAGACACGACTTATTTACCGAGCATTCACCTTTCTGTGGTATTCGGCACGCAGAGTGCACTAAGACGGATCACCATCAGCCCTTTCCAAACAGACGCATGACCGCCCGCAGTGGCACAGTGACCTTCCACGACTTCGAGTTACGGAGTTTCTGGACCTCGGCGCGAGATTTCTTGAGATCCGCTTCGAGCTTCTTTCGCTTCTCGGATAGTTTCTTGTTCTCAGTTTTCAAACGTTCGATGTCAAGGTGTTCAAGAATACGCTCGGCGCCGATCTCGCAACCCGATACCATCTGGCCCACATAGGCGGCATAGTCATCGGCGTAATAGCGGACATCTTTCTCTTTGAAGACAGGCAGCTTTGATTGCGCCTCACCCATGTACATCTCGTTCCATTCTTCCATGAATGTTATTCCCATCTCATTCATGGAAGAGAAATCCACCTGCAACTCTTGATCCTCAAATGCGATATTGCGCTCCTCTAGGTAGTCACGGAAGAAACGGTTCGGTCCGAACAGGAACGGGCCATTCACGTGAGGTACCAGCAGAGGGTTCAAATATAGAACAAAGGCATGTGAAACGAATACAGCCATATTTTCGCCCGCTGGTGCATCAAGCCGCATATGTGCCCCTATACTCTTTGGCATTAAGTAAACGTTTCCCACGCAGCAGCCTGTGCTGAATCAGGTTGCACAGCCGTTTCAGGGGTATCGACAGCGCGATCGCGCCGATGATCACGACGGCCTCATAGCGCGGGTGCGTGGTCGGCAGGTCGTTGAGGTTCAGCATCTTGCGAATCATCACGTGAAGCAGATACAGTTCCAGCGAATACCGTCCGAACCAGCTCAGCACTTTTGATACCACGTCGTGAAGGCCTGCGAGCGCGGGCTTTCCCGCGCGGGCCATCACGTCCATGATGACGACGCCGCATATGCACAACAGCAGGTTCAACGCCGCGCGAAGGTACACCTTGACCAGAGGGACATCAACCAGCTGCATCGGGTAGAGCATGACGGCCACGGCCGTCAGGCATGCGGCGACCACGGGCATGGGCAATGGACGACGTTCATGCGAGAGCCTTCCCAGCAGCGCGCCGAAGATGAAGCACGGTATGCGGTTGACGATCAGATCGACGTTGTCGTAGAAAGACGGCGCGAATCTGTACAGCGCCACCGCGACCAGCACCGCGGCCGCACACAATGCCAACGTTCGCACCCATGCCGCGGCGACGTTTCGGGTACCGTCCACGACGGCGAACACGAGCGGAAACAGCACATAGCAAATCAGGCACACCGCTATGTACCAGAACCACTTCACACCGTCCGTGAAAAACGTGACGAATGCGATGTCGGCGAGGAAACGCACCACTCCGGCATCCGAATGGACGAAGTCGAACCAGATCCACCCGACCAGCGCCACGGCGACGTACGGCACCAGCACGCGGGTCAGCCGCTTGCGGTAGAACGCCCCCGCGTCCGGGTTGCGCTTCCACGAGTAGTACAGGCCCAGCCCCGAGATCATCAGGAACATGTCGACGCCGGAACTGCCGATATAGTCGTAGAACACCTGAGCGGGACCGTTGAAATGGTCGGCCGCGTTCGACAGGTCCTCGGTGTAGTGGAACGCCATGATCAGCAGGATCTGCACGCCCATCAGCACGCCGCGGTATTTGGACAGCAGCTCGTATGATGGGCGCCCGGCGCCGCGTGGTGCCGCGTGCCGGGCAGTCTCGCCGGAGCCACTGCCGGGCTCACCGGCGCCGGCGGCGGGCGCGACGGCCATGCTCGTTTTCCCCGGCACGCTCACTCCTCCTCGTCGGAGGCGGACTTGGTATCCTTGTCGGCGACCTTGGAATCCAGCAGTTCCTTTGCCTTCCTTTCGGACTTGGCCGACTTGTCGGACTGCCGGACCGGCACCGCGCCTCCCTTACCGGAGGCCTGTTTGCGCACACCCGGAACATCCTTGCCGTAGATAATAGTGTCGATGGCACGGTCGCTGGCGAGTCCGCTGCGCTCGGCGGCGCGGTCGATGGACGAGGGGTGAGGGGAAACCGTCTCATAATGGCGAGTCCTCAGCACGTCCAGGAACTCGTCGAACGTATCGCACACCACGCCCGGCGCCATCTCGTCGATGGACCGCTGCACACCGCGGATCAGCGAATACGCGGTCTTGTCGGGCACGAAGAACACTACCGGCTTCTTGAGCAACAGGTAGTCGTAGAAGCACGACGAATAGTCGGTCACCAGCACATCGGCGATGAAGAACAGCTTCGTCAGGCTCTCATCGGACAGGTCGAAGATGCGGTCGGCGTACTCGGCAGAGATATCCGGACGCTTGCGGATGAAATGATGCATCTCGAACACGAAATACGTGTCCGTCTCGACACACATGCGGTACAGACGATCCATGTCGATCTCGTCATACGGGTAATACGCGGTGCGCTGACCGGTGCCGCGGAACGTCGGAGCGAACACGATGACGCGTCCCTTGGCCGACCACGGGAACTTGTCGGCCATCTCCTCGCGGTATTCCTTCTCGACCTTCTCATCAAGGAAATGGTCGAGCCTGGGCATGCCTGTGGCGAGCAGCGCCTCCTCCTCGATGCCGAACACCTCGGAATAGATGCGACGCAGGTGCTCGTTGCCGACCAGCGCGTACGTGTATCGGCGGTGCGCGGAATTGTACGGATCCGGCGAGCCCTTGAGACCAAAACGGGCATAGCCGACCGACTTGAAACCGACGCCGGCATGCCAGATCTGCGTCAGCGTCACATCTTCACCGGGGTCGATGAAGTTGAATACAGGGGTGTAATCGTCGATGAAGACGTACCGGCTTCGGGCGATCTCGAACAGGTCGCGCAGCCAGGCGACGATGTTCTGCCTGCCCGCGAATACGTTGCGGTACCGGGCACGAATGTCGAAGCGCTTGTCCATGCCGCGCTCGATCATGCGGCTTTGCAACGCCTCCATATTCTCCGTCGGACCCTCGCCGTTCTCTTTGAGGAAGAGGATTCGATTGCGCTTGCGCGGCACCAGCTTGGTCATCACCGAGTACGTCGCCGCGAAAACGTCCTTCTGCATCTGGCGACGGCTGCGCTGACGGTGGCGCGGGGTCTTGTTGCGCTGGAAGAACTGCATGTGCAACGCGAGATAGATGAGACCGGCGCGATTCGTCTTGGGCACGAACACACCAGTATAGGCGCAGCTGTTCTTGCCGTAGCGGAACACGCGGTCGAGATTGTCAAGCCGCTCCAGCACCTCATCGTCGTAGGTGACTCCGCTGGTGACATAGGGGTGCCGGGCCACCAGTTCCAGACGCTCTTCGTCGGTGTACTGTGCGACCGCCTCATCATCGTCACGCAACTCCGGGGGCAGCAGGTGACGTACATCGTAGTCGACGCGCTGCGGCATGAGCGGGTATTCGGCGTACAGCGCCTGCAGACTGACGAGCGCCGACTCCTTGATTTTCTCGCAGATGATCCATTGGCCGCCGGGAAGCACCTCGCGCCCGTCCCCGAGCACCAGGTTCAGGCGGGCGCGGCGGACACCGCTCTCAAGCCCGACGATCTCGAACGGAACGAACTGGCAACGTCCCACGCAATACAGCCACGGCACACCACCATCCCGCGAGGAATAGTCAATCTCCAAGTAACTTGACCGCCAGCGGATTTGGTGAACATCCAGTGACATCCCCGGGCTCCTTTACGACACCTTGTCATTCATCTTCGGTTCCCCTTGTGGTAACCCATGTAATATATAGAGTTGCAGTTACGGTAGACCGGCTAACACACCAACCTGATGCTTCGGTAAGGGAGAACAAGAATGAAACGTCTTCTGATTAATGCAGTTCGGATGATGATGCTTCTTATGTATAGGTTCTTCCGCGCGTTCCCGCGCAAGCGTAGGATTGTGTGCCTAAGTCGCGAGAGCGACCGACCGACCACCGATTTCCGGCTCATCCGCCATTATGTGAGACAGACGCATCCGGATTATTCCGTGGTGATCCTCGCCAAGAAGCTGCACAACCCGGTACGATACGGGTTCCATATGATCCGGCAGCTGTATTTCATCGCCACCAGCCAGGCGGTGCTGCTCGACACCTACGCCATCGTGGTAAGCCTGCTCGCCGGCTACATCGACGTGCCCGTCATCCAGATGTGGCATGCGCTCGGCAACATGAAGAGGTTCGGATACACCGCGTTGGGCTCCAAGGAAGGCCGGAAGTTCTCCACCGCCTCGCTGCTGAACATGCATCGCGGGTACACGTCCGTGCTCATCTCATCCAAATCGTTCATCAGCGATTACGCTCGCGGCTTCGACATCGACCCGTCCATCATCTACGAGGCGCCACTGCCCCGCACCGATCTGCTGATCAACAGCTCGTACCGGGCGCAGCAGCGCGAACGCATCATCCGCGAGTTCCCGGAACTCGGGCGCAAGCTCAACATCGTCTACTGCCCCACGTTCCGCAAAAAGACGCCCGCCAATCAGACTCAGGCGGCAGCAGCCCTCGCCGATGCCATCGATTACGACAAGTACAACCTGATCGTGAAATGCCATCCGTTGGACGACCTGCGTATCAACAATCCGCACGTATTCCAGCACTATCCGAGCCAGTACGACATGCTGTTCGTCGCCGATTACGTCATCAGCGACTATTCGACCGTGATCTATGAGGCCGGACTGCTTGACCTGCCGGTGTTCCTCTATGCGTACGACTGGCCGGACTATTCGAAGAAACGCAGCCTGTACATCGACCCGAAGCGCGATATCCCGACGCTGTTCACGGATGATGCCGAGGCGATCGTGAGAGCCATCGAGCACGACGATTTCGACCATGCCGCCTATCAGGCGTTCATCCGTCGCAACGTGGCCATCCCCGAGCACGGCTCCTGCACGGCGCGCGTAGTCGAGCACGTATTCGATCTCATCGCCGCCCGCTAGTCAGGTTCCCCTTTCCCACTAGTCAGCTCCCTCCCTCCCGCGAAAGTTCCGTTTGAAGACCGCCGGATGGGACTTCCGCGAGAGAAGGTGTGGGGATGGTTACCGACCGACTGCCATCTAGCCCTCGCCTGTACCACACCATGCGATTTTTGAGGGTTTTGGGGCTGGTGTGGCCAAGGGTGATTCCGGGCTCATCCACCGATCATTGGAAAATGGCGGTTTTCACGACTCGCATTCTGCCACACCACATGATGTGAAGGCTCACATCGCATGGTGTGGCCTTCTGCTGTACCACACCATGCGATTTTGGGGTGTTTTTCGCCTAGTGTGGCACACGGGCTGGGAGCGAATCAGATGGTCAGGTGGGTAGAGCATGGCTGGGGGCCGTTCTGGGCCGAGAACCACCCCAGTCATGCTGTGCATGACAGCCCCCGCCAGCGGGGCAAGAAATAGTGAACGCCCCCGGCGTGGGGGCGTTCACAGTACTGGGGTTTTCTGGTTTGGCTCTTACTTGCCACCGTCGAGTTCGATGGCCTTGTTGAGGGCTTCTTCCAGTTGCTTCTGGGCTTCACCGTAGGCGGTCCAGTCGCCGTTCTTCATGGCGGACTGGGAGTCCTTCATCGCTTGGGCCGCATCCTTCAGCGCTTGCTGAAGCTCGGGGCTTTGGCTGCCGCCCTGCGAGGAGGAACCGTTCTGGTCCTTGCCCTCGTTCGTACCACTGCCATTCGCGTTGCCGTTGCTCTCGCTGCCATCACCGGAGTCAGTGCCGTTCTGCCCGTCACCGCTTTGAGACGTGTTGCCGGAATTCTCGGCATCGCCCGCGGACGCACCCGAATTGCCGCCGAACACCTGGTCGAGCGCCTCGTCGAGCGTATTGGCGAATCCGACCTGGTCGCCGAACGCCACCAGCACCTTCTTGAGCAGCGGGAAGCTGGTCGATCCGCTGGACTGCACGTACACCGGCTGCACATACACCAGACCGCCACCCAGCGGCAGTGTCAGCAGGTTGCCTCGGTTGACCTTGGTGGAACCGGATTCGAGCAGGTTCAGCTCCTTCGACACGTCCGCGTTCGCGTTGAAGTTGTTCTGCGCCTGCCCCGGTCCGGGAACGTTGGAGTCCTTGGGCAGCTCCTGCAATCGTATTGTGCCGTAGTTCGGCCCGATTACGCCCTTTTCGTTGCCCGCGTCGGAATCCACCGACAGGAAGCCGGTGAGGATTTCTCGCGTGGACGTGCCGGCGGGGATGTACGAGGAGGTCAGCGAGAACACCGGCTTCTTCGACCCGCCGGTCTGCAATGACAGGTAATACGGGGGCTGCGGAACGCCCTGCTGCTGCGCCGTGGCCGATTCGGTGGGATCCACCGGCGTCTGCCAGAAATCCTCGCCGGAGAAGAACTGGCCTGCGGACGACACATGGTATTTCGCGAGCAGCTCGCGCTGTACCTTGAACAGGTTCTCCGGGTAACGCAGGTGGCTCATCAGGTCGCCGGATATCTCGGAGATCGGGTGGTACTGTCCGGGGAAGATCTTCTCCCATGCCTTGAGCACCGGATCGTTGGCATCCCAGGCGTACAGTTCGACGGAGCCATCGTACGCATCGACGGTCGCCTTGACCGAGTTGCGGATGTAGTTGGCCTTCTGCGAACCCAACGCCTGGATCGTGTTCGACGTCTTGGTGGTGGAATCCTGCGTGACGCTTCCCAGATCGGTCATCTGCGAATACGGGTAGGCATCCGACGTGGTGTAGCCGTCGACGATCCACTTGACCCGTCCGTCCACCACCGCCGGGTACACGCGGCCGTCCAGCGTCAGGTACGGGGCGACCTTGGCGACGCGCTCCTTGGGGGAACGGTCGTACAGGATCTGCGAGTCGGAGGTGACACGGTCGGAGAACAGGATCTGATCGGATCCGAACCGGACCGCGTACAAAAGCCGCGAGAAGATGTTGCCCACCGAGGGGCCGCCATCGCCGTCAAACGTATTGGTCGCGCCCTGCGATCCGGTCGGATAGTCGAACTCCCACGAATCCATGCCCTTCGGAGCCCCGACAATCGAGTATTCGGGGGCGTTCGGGGAGAAGTAGATGCGCGGCTCGTACTTCTGCGATTCGGTGAGCTTGCCCTGGGTGGGGATGCTGGATTCGAAGAACTGCGGCTGCCCGTCCGACGCCACCTTGTTGCCGTATGCGGCCACGACACCGTACCCATGCGTATACACGGTGTGGTCGTTGACCCAGTTGCGGTTGTCGTTGCCTTCCAGATCCAGTTCTCGGGCGGCGATCACCGTGTCCTGGCTGACGCCGTCGATGTCGTACTTGTCGACGGCCAGCGTGTCGGCGAACGTGTAGTACTGCTTCGACTGCTGCAGCTGCTTGAACGTGGGGCTGACGACCTGTGGGTCGAGCAGTCGGATCTGCGCGGTGGATTCGGCCTCGGACGACAGCGCTCCGGACTTGCCCTTGGTGGTGGCCTTGTACTGTTCGACCTTCACCTTGTCGAGCCCGTACGCCTGCTGCGTGGCGTTGATGTTGCGCTGGATATAGGTGGATTCCATCTCCTGCGCGTTCGGGTTCACCTTGAACCGCTGCAGCAGCATCGGCCATGCGACGGTGAGCACCAGCGAGACGACCAGCGCGGCGGCGATCGCAATCACCGGCGTACGCCACGCCTTGAGAGCCGCGGCGGCGCGGACACTCGGCTTGGCGGCGCCTTCCAACGCATGGGAGTGCATCAGCCACACGCCGAGGAACACACCGAGCATCGCGGTGATGGCCGCCATGATGAACGTGACCGGAATGGTCGCGTGCACGGTGGTGTATGCGGCGCCGGTGATGCGGTCGCCCTGCTGGGTCAGATGCGTGAACACGCCGATCACCTGGCGCGCGGACCAGGCCAGCATGTTGAGGATCAGCCAGATGCCGATCTGGCGACGGGCGCGCTTGGTCACAGCGAGCACTCCGCGACCATGCACCGGCATGGTGAAGCGGATGCCGCCCATCATCGCATGCGTGACGACGGAGAACACAATGCCCATCAGCAGCAGCATCGATACGGCCGACATCACCAGCCGCAAACCGGGCAGCACAAACACATAGAACCCGTTGTCGATGCCGAACTGCGGATCGGCAGTGCCGAAGCTCTGCGCGTTGAACATCAGCAGGATCTCAGACCAGTTCGAGTTGAACTGCGAGCCGAACATCACGCCCACGACCAGCGACACGACCACGGCGGCGCGACGCGCGGTCTTGGAACTGAACGACTTGCCCACTTCGATGACGTCGTCCTTGATGCGGAACGTCGAGCCGTCGGACGAATCGGGGCGAGCGCGGATAGCCAGCCAAGCGGACACATAGCTGACCAAGGCCATCAGCAACGCATACGCCGCCCACAGGCCGAACTTGACACCCAGCTGGGTCCACACCACGTTCTGAAAACCGAGCTGTCCGTACCACATCAGGTCCGTGATGAACTGCGACAGGCCGAAGAACAGGCCGACGACGACAACCAGCGCCAGCACGACGCCGATCAGAATCTTCGTCCCCTTGCTGGGCCCGTTCGGCAACGGTCGGGGCGTGAGCCTCGGCACGCCGCGCTTCGGCGGCTCCCCCTTGCCGGCGGAAGGCGTCTCGCCATGATCGTCGCCATCCGCCTGCACATCGACGATCACCGGATCGTCATCGGTCGCACCGGAGTCCCGACGTGGCCCGCGTGGCCCGTCGCCGGGATCGAACATACCCAACATATCAAAAAAAGACATGATACAAGCCTATCGAAAGGCTAGGAAAGCTGGTCATGCTCTGAGCTGAGAACACAGCCGTCGTACAACCGTTTCACAACCACTACACATGATGGCCTACGCTAGTGCATATGAGGATGCAGCAGATCAAACACGGCGGCAGGAGGCCGCGCCCCAGTTCAGCCCCCACCATCATCGCGGCCATGCTCTGCGTGGTGGCCCTTGTGGCGGCAGGCACGGCATGGTGGATGCTGCGCCCCCAGCAAAAAGACACGCTCGAACATCTCGCGCAGCCACAGTCCTCCTCTTCGACGCTGAACCGCGACAAGGCCCCCACACCGAAACCGCAGAAATCTCAGGAGCATCAGAAGGCAGCCGGTGACTCCCCCGCGGCCAAGGCGAGCCGCGCCATCGCCACGATGAGTCTCGATGAACGGGCCGGGCAGCTCATCATGGCACCGATGTTCGCAGGCGGCAATCCGGCCGATCTCAGCGCCCTCATCAGCACACGCCATGTCGGTTCCGTGGTGCTCATCGGCAACTGGAACAACGGCACAGCCGCAGCCAAGACCGCCGCTGACGCGCTGCAAAGCTATGCTCCGAGCGGCAACCAGCTGATCGTCTCCACCGATCAGGAAGGCGGCCAGGTGCAGCATCTCAAGGGCAGTGGATTCGACACGATGCCGTCCGCGGTGGCGCAGGGCCAGATGAGCGCTGACACGCTGCGCTCCTCCGCAAAGACCTGGGGCGGCCAGCTCAAGCAAGCCGGCATCAACGTCGACCTGGCCCCGGTATTGGGGACGGTGCAGGTCAAGCGTTCCTCGAACGCTCCGATTGGCGCGCTGAACCGCGATTTCGGTTTGGATTCCAACGGAAACGCGCAGCACGGCATCGCGTTCGTCGAAGGCATGCGCGACGCGGGCGTCGGCGCGACCGTCAAGCACTACCCCGGTTTGGGCGCGGTGACCGGCAATACCGATTTCACGACCGAAGGCATCCTCGACACCACGACCACGCTTGATGACGAGGAGATAGGCGCGTTCAACACCACGATCAAGCAGGCGAAGCCGGCTATGGTGATGATGTCGCTGGCGACCTACCAGCGCATCGACTCGTCGGCGCCCGCCGCGTTCTCCAGCAAGATCATCGACGGCACGCTGCGCGGCAGCGTCGGCTATGACGGCGTGGTGATCTCAGACTCCCTTTCGGCCGCGGCGGTCAGCGGCATAGCGACCAAGGACCTGGGCGTGCGTCTGGTGGACGCCGGCGGCGATTTGGCGTGCATAGGCGATACGTCATATGTGACGCCGATTCTTGACGGTATCATCGCCCGTGCGCAGTCCGACCCGGCCTTCGCGAAGAAGGTGACGGCCTCCGCGACGCGCGTGATGACCCTGAAATACCAGATGGGACTGGCGAAGTGACACGGGATTAGGCGCTACCGGTTCTTGAAGTAGCGGAACAGCTGCGTCTGTCGGATCACCGATCCCGTCAACAGCGAGGAGACGAGCACTCCGGCCAGCAACACGAGCGGCGTACGAACGGCGGCCAGCAACACGGCAAGAGGGTCGGACTGCGACATGCGCAGCGCGTACGCGGAGAGCAGCGCGCATGTCGCGAGCGTGCCGACTCCTGCCCAGATCAGTGATTCCAGTTCGATACCGAGCAGCTGCGCGCCCTTAGATTCGCCCGAGTGCAACGCGCCTGCATATTCGAGCCGGCGGCGGCGTACCGAAATCCCGCCTAGCAGCAGGCCGACCGCCAGTCCAAGATACGGCATCCAACGGGTCACACGGGTCAGATAGCCCTTCTGCGCGTCATAATACGCATCGAACCCCTTGTTAAGAGCGGTCACACCGGGACGCATCTCCGATTTCGGGTTCTTCGTGGCGGTGGACAACAGCAGCTCGTCCATCTGGTCGCTTTGCGGCCACTGCTTTGCCCAGCATTCCTGGAACACGCCGCCGCTCGATGCCGCCGGTGCGATCATCGCATAGGCGAACCGCATGTCCCTGCCGTCATTCGGCCAATCGAACACGCCCGCCACGGTGACCGTGCCATGATTCGTCTGCATGCGGCTGCCTTTGACGAGACCGAAATCATGGGAGACGTCGGATGACACCCACACGCCGGACGAGTCCGGAACCTCCTGCGGGTCTTCGGCGGTGATGAGCCGTATCATGCCCGCGGTCACCTCATATGATGACAGTTCGATGCCATTCGTTGCCAGCGGCACGACCTGCGGGCCGGACCGCATCGCCCCGGAAATGAACGACGGGTCGCCATGGTCGGAGAGCCGGTCGCAGGCGAGTCCGTCGACATTGCCGCCGACCACGGTTTTCACGTCGGCGAATGCGCGGATGCGCACCGCGGCTTCGGTTTCCAACCTCATGACCGACATCGCCTCGTATCCTCCGAGCAGGGTGCCGGCGAACAGCACGGCGAGGAACATGGCGAGAGCATGCGCGGTGCCCGAGGCGATGTTGCGCAGCGTCTCCGAGATGATGGATCCCAGTCTCATGAGCGCACCTCCGATCCATTTTCGGCGATGTCAGTTGAGTCGGTGGGACCACCCCCACCCGCTTCGCGGGAGCCCCCGCCAGCGGGGGCGGAATCGGTAGGCTCAGCGGGTTCGTTTCCGCCAGCGGGGGCAAAACTGGAGTCCTCGTTATCGCCGGGGGCGTAGTCGGCCAGGTCGATGACGCGACCGCAGGCGTCGCGCGTGTCCGGGTCATGGGTGGCGACCAGCACGATCATGCCCTGTCCGGCCAGGTTCCCGAGCACGTGGCTCACCGAGTGCGCGGTGCGCGTATCCAATTGTGCAGTCGGCTCGTCCACGAGCAGCATGTCAGGTCTGGAGCATACTGCACGGACCAGCATGAGCCGCTGCGCCTCGCCGCCCGACAGTTCGCTGAACCGCCGGTCGGCCGCATACTCCAAGTCGAACAGCCCCATGGCCTCCAACGCCTGCGGCTCCGCTTCGCGCCGGCGCAGCCCCTTGGCCAGCAGCGGGAACACGACATGGTCCAGAGCCGTTCGCCCGGGCACGCCGTACGGGTTCTGAAACACCCAGCCTACACGTTCCACGTTCTTGCGTTCCACCGTGCCATGGTACGGCTTCTCCCATCCGGCAAGAATCGACAGCAGCGTCGACTTGCCGCATCCGGATGGCCCGCATATCGCCACGGTCTGGCCGGGTATCGCTGTGAAATCCAGATGTTCGAACAACACGTCCGTTCCGGGGAACCTATGCGCCAAATCATGTACGCTCACCGATCGCTCCGGCTGCGGCGCGGCACCGACTCCGGCACCGGCGTATACATCTTCCCCCGTCATCATCGGCAGCTTTCGCCGGTCAAACCACTGCCTATCTCAACCGAGGTGATAGCCGCGGCATCGGCGCCTTGGGGCTCGACGAGACTCGCCCCGAGCTCGGATCCGACAATTGACACCTTGATGGTCCTGCCACCCGAGACGATGCACCCCTTGCTGCCGTTGACGCCGATCACCGACGCGGCCGGCACGCGCAGCGCCTGCACCGGATTCACAAGCTGCACGCTGGCTTCCAGACCTGTGGCGAGCATGTCGCTGGTGAGTGACTGGAATTCCTGTGTGGCGGCGACTTTGGCGCAGAACTCGGCGTCATCCACTTCGGTGGTGCCGGCTTTCAGCGTGGCGGTCTGCCCGATCAGGGTGACCGTCCGGTCGAGTTCCGACGGCTGCCCGTTCTGGATGGAGAATTTCGTGACACTGCCGGGCACCTTCCCAACGACGCTTCCCCCGGCCACGGTCGCCCCGACAGTGCCGGCCCATTCGTTGACCCGCACGCTCGCGGCAGGTATCCACAGCACGTCGGTCAGCGGCAATGAACCGTCCGACGTGTCGCCGGCGGCGCTCATGAGCTGCTTCACTCCTTGAGACGTGTTCCATGTATATGTGGTGGATTTCGCCGAGGCCGGCAGTCCGAGGCGTGCGAGTTCGTTGTTGAGGGCGAGCACGTCGTCGCCTTTGTCCCCGGTGGCGAGGTCGCGGTACATCGGCGTGGCTGTCGCCAGTGCCACCACCGAGACTCCGTTGACCTTCATCGCGGTCTTGCCAGAGGTCAATCCCTGCGATGACATGTCCTCCGTCACTGTGCCGGAGGCGTTGCCGACCAGTTCGCGCGTCTGAGAGACCGTGGGAATCATGGTGACCTGGGTGGCTCCCGTGTACTCCTGCACTCCGGCCGGCGCGCTCGTGATCTCCTTGGCGGAGCCGAGCAGTGCGGGTGCCCGGTCGGGCAGCCACAAAGCGCATGCCCCGACCGTCAGCGACACCGCGACCACCACGGCCAGCAGCAGCCATATCACAGATATACGTCCGCTATTGCGGGTCTTGGAGATGCTGCCATTGCCGACTGTTTTGCCGTTTTTGCCGCGATTACGCCGTTTTTCATCCTCGACCGCCTTTGGTTCGATGATCCCGTTCACCCATCATATGATGCTATGAAGTCCATTCATAGCAGGCCCTCCCATCGAATCTACGGATGCCACGACATACCGAAGGCCCCTGGATGCCTTCCGATGACATATCAAGAAGCAGCAGATCCGGCTTGAGCTCATGCTCCTTGCATGATTTGATTGCTCTCAACCCCTCAGTCGTCGACCAGATAACATCGATTTGAGTTAGGCGATCAGCAAACAGCGAGACTACAGACTCCAAGGCGCGCTCGTCATTGTCGACGATGGCGACTCTGGCATCGGCGCAATAGCCGGTCAAATGATCCGGTTCGGAGTATGTGTTCATTCCCTCTATTGTTCACCGCACCACCAAAAGAGCCACGGCGGGCAACCGAAAAAAAAACGCCGCCGGCTACCGGAACGGAGGGCACCGCATCGTCGCAGCACACCGGTGGCATACCCGTTTCGGGTATGCCACCCAACCTGTTCCCGGGGAAACGGGGGCAGTTGCCGGCCTTACTCGCCGAGCTTGGCGAGCAGCAGGGCCTCCGCGAGGATGTTGTTCTTCAAGCCGGGCAGCGAGATCGACTCGTTGGGGCTGTGTGCGTTGGCCTTCGGATCCTCCGGGCCGGTGACGAGCACCTGCGCGGATGGGAAGATGCGCTGCAGCTCAGGGATGAACGGGATCGAGCCACCCTCGCCCTTGTTGATCGGCGCCACGCCGAACGCCTCCTCCATGGCCGCGAGTGCATCCTTGGTGGCGACCGCGTTCGGGTCCATCGCCCAGCCCATGCCGTTCTCCAACTTGGTGACCTTCACCTCGGCGCCGAACGGGGCGTGTGCCTGCAGGAACGCGGCAAGCGCGTCCTGCGCCTCCTGCGGGTGCTGGCTCGGCGCGGTGCGCAGGGACAGGCGGAACGTGGTCTCGGGGCTGACCACGTTGAATGAGCCCTCGACCGGATGCGCGTCGAAGCCGATCACGGTCACGCTCGGCTTGGTCCACAGCCTGGAAGCGAGCGAACCGGTGCCGGCGAGACGATAGGAGTCGACGATGCCGGCGTCCTCGCGCACGGTGGCCTCGTCAAGGTCGCGCTGCAGGCCACCGACCGGCTCCTGCGCGGCCACGCCCGGCACAGCAAGGTCGCCGTTGGCGTCGTACATCGAGGCGATGAGCATCGCGGCGAGCGTGTTCGCATCGAGGATGGGGCCGCCGTACTGGCCGGAGTGCACCGGATGGTGCAGCACCTTGACGTTCACGTCCACACAGGTGTTGCCGCGCAGCGACGTGGTCAGCGACGGAATCTCGGCGGACCAGTTGCCCGAGTCGGCCACGACGATCACGTCGGACGCGAACTCGTCGCGATGCTCCTCGATGAACGGGATGAAGCTCGGCGAGCCCATCTCCTCCTCGCCCTCGACGAACACCTTGATGTTGACCTTGAGATCGTCGCCGAGCGCCTTCATCGCGCCCGAGTGAATCGCTATGCCGGCGCCGTCATCCGCCGAGCCGCGGCCGTACAGGCGCGTGCCGACCTCGGTGGCGACGAACGGATCAGTGTCCCATGCGGACGGATCCGGCACAGGCTGCACGTCGTGGTGCGCGTACAGCAGCACGGTGGGGGCCTGCGGGTCGACGATCTTCGAGCCGATGACCTCCCATGCACCGGGCGTGCCATCCGGGTTGCGCGATTGGACGACCTTCGCGTCGATGCCGACCTGGCACAGCTCGTCCGCTACGAATTCGGCGGACCGCTTCATATGCTCGGCGGTGATGCCCTCGGCGGAAATCGACTTCAGCGCGACCTTACGGCCCAGCAGATCGACGACGCGGCCGAAATCGGCTTCGACCCGCGCGCGCAGCTCGTCGGAAAACACTGCGGTCATGATGCTCCTTACTGTTGCGTTCGTCATCATCCATCCCGCCTGCACGAACCGGCCGGCCTGGAACAGATGGTCATATCAGCTGCCATTGTAACCGGTTCGTCCGGCTTTCCAGCGTCGAGGCGTGGCCGTATTCTGACGGATTATGACATGGAACCCTTTCAAGAAGGACAAGGCCCAGGAGCCGGTCGAAGAGGAATCGCCCGCCAAGACCGTCGGGAAAGGCCGTCCGACCCCCAAGATGAAGCAGGCGCAGGCGCGTAACCTGCGTCCTCTGGTGCCGCCGGACCGCAAGGCCAGCGCCAAGGCCGCGAAGGAGCGGATCCGCAAGCGCGAGGACGAAGAGTACGAGGCGATGCGCACCGGCGACATCAACCGCATGCCGAAGGCCGAACGGTTGCCGTGGCGCGTGTACATCCGCGACTACGTCGACGCGCGCCGCAACCTCGGCGAGTTCTTCATCCCGGTTGCGTTCGTCATGCTGCTCGGCTCGATTCTCGTCACCACCATCGCGCCGCAGCTGTCGGTCCCGATGATGATTCTGCTGTACGTGTACCTGATTGCCGTGATCATCGACGTGGCTGTCATGTGGCGCAAGCTGAAGAAGAAGCTCATCGAGAAGTATGGCGAGGCATCCGTTGCCAAGGGCTCGCGCTCCGCATCGTATGCCTGGAGCCGCGCGATTCAGGTGCGCCGCTGGCGTCTGCCCAAACCGCGCAGCCCCAAGCGCGGCAACTGGCCGAAGTGACAGCCGCCCTGCTGCTTTCCTGACGGCGCTCCCGATAGTGGGAGCGCCGTTTTTTGTATGCCCTAGGCTGCGTGAAACCACCCCAGTCTCGCTGCGCCCGACAGCCCCGCCGCCAGCGAGGGCAAGACAGCACCCACCTTGCTCGCTCTTGGCCCACGAACAGCCCTGCTATTTGCTCCACAGCTCAGCCCGCCGGCGGGCGTAAGGTATTACGATGGGGATGGTTTTGGTACGAGCACAAAGGAGTCGAACATGAGTGAAGCTTTTGACATCGCGATAATCGGCGGTGGACCCGGCGGATATTCCACAGCATTGCGGGCGGCCGAGCTCGGCAAACGCGTGGCCATGATCGAACGCGACGCAACGCTCGGCGGAACCTGCCTCAACCGCGGGTGCATCCCGTCGAAGGCGCTGATCAGCGCCACCCACGCAATCGACTCCATCCGGTACGCCGGCGAACTGGGCATCTCCGCCACCATCAACGGCATCGACTACGGGACGCTGCACGATTACAAGAAGCGCATCGTCGACACGATGACGCAAGGGCTGGCAGGTCTGCTCGCCCATCGGGGCGTCACCGTGTTCCGGGGCGTCGCCTCGATCACCGGCGCGGCACGTCCCATCACCACCGTGCACATCGCCGCACCTGCTGACGGGCAGGACGTACAACGGTCTGTGCGCTCGGATGTGCCGGAAGACATCGGCCCGTCCTACGACATCACCGCTCAAGACGTGGTGCTCGCCATGGGATCCGCCCCGCGGCAGCTGCCCGGCGAGCCGTTCCGTGGCGCGATCATCGATTCGACGCGGGCGATGTCGATGGCGATGCCGCACAACGCGGTCATCATCGGCGCGGGCGCGATCGCCGCCGAATTCGCCTCCATGTGGAACGCCGCCGGATGCAAGGTCACGATGCTTATCCGCAAGGACCGTGTGCTCTCTGGATGGGATCGCCGCGCCGGCGTGACCCTGACGCGTGAGCTCAAACGACACGGCATCGACGTCATCGACCGCTCGACGGTGACCCACATCGACACCGGCGTCAACATGGGAGCCCTCGTGCACTACACCAGCGCCAAGGACGGCGGCTCCACCGAGCACATCGCCGAAGGCGAATTCGTGCTCGTCGCGATCGGGCGAGATCCGTTGACCTCCGACGGTTGGATACGTGACGCCGGCGTGACCGTCGACGACCATGGATTCATCACGACCGACGGATACGGCCGCACGCCGGTCGCAGGCATATGGGCCGTCGGCGACATCACCGAAGGGCACGCGCTCGCTCACCGCGCGTTCGAGCAGGGCATCATCGCCGCGGAATCCATCGCCGGACTCGATCCAAAGCCGCTCGATGAGGACACCATCCCGCAGATCGTGTTCTCGAACCCCGAGGCCGCCAGCGTCGGACTGACCGCGACCGACGCGAAACAGCGCGACGACCTCTCCGATATCAAGGAGACCGTGTACCCGATGATGTCCAACGCCCGCATGATGATGAGCGACTCCGGCGGATCTCTGTCGCTCGTCAGCGGCATCCGCGCGCAACAGCCCGGCGTCAGGGTCGTGCTCGGCGTGCACATGGTCGCGCCCGTCGCATCCGACATCATCGCGGAAGCGGAACAGCTCGTCGGCAACCACACCCCGCTTTCCGACGCCGCGCGTCTCATCCATCCCCATCCCACCTTCAGCGAGACGCTGGGCGAGACGCTGCTCAAAGCCGACGACCGGCCGCTGCACACCCGATAAAGACACCACGAAACGAGCGACGCGGCGGCTCATGGTCGGCAGAAGGGCACATCTGCTGGTAAACTTGTCGCTCAGTGTGTTCACCCTAGACCAAGCGAGGAAGTTGATGGCAGGCAAGGACGAGAAGACCAAGCAGACGAAGCCCAAGAAGCAGGGCACGATCAAACAGATCATAACGATCTTCAAGTACACGCACAAGGAAGACAAGATGCTTCCGGCGCTGATCGCCGGCGCGTTCCTCGTGCCCGTGATCGTGTTCGTCATCCTCGGCATCATATTCCGTTGGACGGTGCTGACGTGGGTGTTCCTCATGCTCATCGCCATCATGCTCGGCATGCTGCTGTCGACCATCGTGCTCACCCGCCGCGCCGACATGGTCGGATACAAGCAGCTCGACGGCAAGACCGGCGCGGCCATCAGCGTGCTGCGCAACATCAACAAGGCCGGCTTCAACTTCCCCGAGCAGCCGGTGTGGGTGGATCCGCGCACCAAGGACGCCATTTGGCGCGGCACCGGATACAACGGCATCTACCTGCTCGGTGAAGGCGATTACGATCGCGTCAAGCGCGCGATGGACCGCCAGGAGCAGTCCATCAAGAGCGTCACCGCCGGCTCGCAGATCCCCGTGTACCGTGTGATGGTCGGCAACGGCCAGGGTCAGGTGCCGCTGAAGAAGCTGCGTAGCAACATCATCCGCCGCAAGGCGTACCGCCCGACGCACCACAAGAACGCTCTCCTGGCGAAGATCCACCCGCGCGAGCGTTTCATCCTCACCAAGGCCGAGCTGGAGAAACTGAACGCCCGTCTGCGCACATTGCAGACCAAGAACGGCATGGGCATCCCCAAGGGCATCGATCCCACGCGCATGCAGCACGTCAGCCGCCGCGCGATGCGAGGCCGCTGATCTTCGGCGGGCAACCTCACGCCGAACCGGCATCATTCATACATCGGGAAAGCCCCCGCGGGACATCGCCGCGGGGGCTTTCCCATATCCGGCCGGGTCCCGACCGACAACCGTCAGACCGTCCACTACTTGAAACGCGACACTGAGACGCGACGAATTTCATAAATCCCAAAACATTGGAAAAACGCGGATTACACCGCCTGTTGCCCATCTCGAAACATAATCGTAACCCAATTGACGAGCGCGTGAAACTCACATTTCTAGACTTGTCGATTGTAAGTTCTCAAACAAGTTCTCAAGAACAAAGGAGCGATTGTGGCAGAGAATAAGATTTTCGCCCACACGCCTGAAGAGGTCGAAGCACTGATCAACAAGGAAGGCATCGAGTACGTCTCCGTGCGTTTCACCGATCTGATCGGCGTTCAGCAGCACTTCACCGTCCCGGCCAGCGAATTCATTGACAACGCCTTCACCGACGGCATGCCGTTCGATGGTTCGTCCGTGCAGGGTTTCCAGGCCATCAACGAGTCCGACATGAAGCTGATCCCGGATGTCACGACCGCCTTCGTCGACCCGTTCCGCAAGCACAAGACCCTCGACGTGGCCTTCTCCATCGTCGACCCGCTGACTGACGAGCCGTACTCCCGCGACCCGCGCCAGGTCGCCGGCAAGGCCGAAGCCTACCTGAAGTCCACCGGCATCGCCGACACCGCTTCCTTCGCTCCCGAAGCCGAGTTCTTCATCTTCGACAAGGTGCGCTACGAGAACTCCATGCAGCGCTCCTTCTACGAGGTCGACACCATTGAGGCTCCGTGGAACTCCGGCGTCGACACCGAAGAGGACGGCACCCCGAACATCGGCTTCAAGAACCGCATCAAGAAGGGCTACTTCCCGGTTCCGCCGTGCGACCACTACCAGGACCTGCGCGACGACATGGTCGCCAACCTGCAGAAGGTCGGCCTGCAGCTGGAGCGCTCCCACCACGAGGTGGCCGGCGCCGGTCAGCAGGAGATCAACTACCGCTTCAACACCCTGCAGCACGCTGGCGACGACCTGATGAAGTACAAGTACGTCGTCCACGAGACCGCAGCGCTCGCCGGCAAGGCCGTGACCTTCATGCCCAAGCCGATCGCAGGCGACAACGGTACCGGCATGCACTGCCACCAGTCCCTGTGGAAGGACGGCAAGCCGCTGTTCTACGACGAGCAGGGCTACGGCGGCCTGTCCAACATCGCCCGCTGGTACATCGGCGGTCTGATCAAGCACTCCTCCGCAGTGGTCGCGTTCACGAACCCGTCGCTGAACTCTTACCACCGTCTGGTGCCGGGCTTCGAAGCTCCGGTTTCGCTGGTCTACTCCGCCCGTAACCGTTCCGCCGCCATCCGTATCCCGCTGGCCGGAACCTCCCCCGCTTCCAAGCGCATCGAGTTCCGTGCACCGGATCCGTCCTGCAACCCGTTCCTCGCCTTCTCCGCCCAGATGATGGCAGGCCTCGACGGTATCCTGAACCACATCGAGCCCCCGGAGCCGGTCGACAAGGATCTCTACGAGCTGCCGCCCGAAGAGCACGCCAACATCAAGCAGGTGCCGGGCTCCCTCGACGCGGCCCTGAACGCCCTGGAAGAGGACCACGACTTCCTGACTGCCGGCGACGTGTTCACCGACGATCTGATCGAGACCTGGCTTGACCTCAAGCGCGGCGAAATCGACCAGGCTCGCCTGGCCCCGACCCCGCTGGAGTACGAGCTGTACTTCCACATCTGACGGCCGCATAGGGCGGAACATAGCCGGCAGTAGGGCTTTCGCGGTATCCAGAATAGCCCACTGCACCTATGCTGCACCTATGGTGTTCTGAAGAACCCCACTTCGTCCACAATCGGACGCAAGTGGGGTTTCCTTATGCGTGCCAGGCGGGCAGCGCGTCGAGCCAGGCGTCCAGGTCGGCGCGGCGGATGCGCATGGTCGTGCTGCCCGCCATGCGCGCCTTCAGCAGGCCGTTGCGCACGTTGGCCCGGATGATTTTGGCGGGAACGCCCGTAAGAGCCTCCACTTCATCCACACCCAGCAGCGGGCGGTTTTCGATGGGTACGTAGGGTGTTTTCTTCGAATCGGTCATGACGGAGGCTATGCGTCGCGGGAGAAGGGAAGGATGCATCCGGCCGTCTCCCGTGGACGGGGCCGGATTGGGGCGGGGACGAAGCGGTGCCCACGTAAACGATGGCAATCCGCCGAGCATAAGCGGACAAGGAATGCGGCTTGACCGCACGGAACGCTTTTATGTATTCCGGTACCCGGGGGCGTCTTCTCGGTCATCGGTCCCGGTCGATGCCCAATGGGAAATCCGTGGGGGGCCAATTCCACAACCATCGAAAACAATCAGCCGTTTCGGCGGGCTTCGTGATGATTTGCCATGTTCATCACGTCCCCCTGATGAACATGTTTTTGGAGTTGGGCGTTTTTTCGTACCGTTGCGGACGAGGATGGGCAGATTTCCCTTCCTGCGGACTTGGAAACGATTGCTGAAAAACTCGGGTTGCAGACCGAAATGCGTTAAACCGGAATCCAGCCATCATCGAGTAACGAGAAGTTTCTATCCATTCCCCCGACTCCTTTACACATCAGCCTTGATTGCAGGTTCTTTTTAGAAAACCTTCCGGATTCATGTTCTTCGAAAACCGGCACCGGCGACTGACTCAAGTAATCCCGTCCCATCGCCAACAGCAACCGATGGACCTCATCCAACCATGCATTGGAGTACGTCACGGGGTCTTGAGACTCGTCAAAGTTCGCCAATCTGTCACGGAAAAGCAAGTCAAGATCCGCATACGCGCTCTCACGAATCTGGTCGGCTATCTCCTGGGTTTTTCCACTATGGTCACCCGCCGCCGATCGCAGATTCCGAACGAACATCGTCAAAGCCGTCACTGCTTTATCCATGCTCTTAACCACATCCACCACAGCGGCGATACCCGCATAATCATGGCGGAACATCACCATGTTGAGAGACAGCTTGTCATCGATGCCGGTTTCGAACACACTGCTTTGCGTGCCATAAGTCATGCCTTGAGCATGGATCGCCACCATATTCAGCACATGCTCCTCTGAGTCAAGCACCTCGGTGCGAATTTCCTCCAGCCATCTGATAATTCCAGGACGGAAATCACCATCATCCCCCACACATAGGATGGGTTCCAAACCACGCCACAATGCCTTGCTCGCATCGTGGGTAACAGGCATATGCGGAGGAACCGGAAGCCCCAACTTCTTCTGTTGCGGAATGCTTCTCTCCCAAGCAGTCATCTTTTCGAATTGCGTAACTACAGAACCCCCTCGCGGAAAACGTGAGGGGGTTCCGTGCTTCCGGTTGATCAAAGACCGGCCGCCCAAAAGAGCGACGGGCTCTCTCATTACTCCCGTGCGCTCCTCAAGAGTTTTAGAATCCCTTCGTCGGGACGTGCTCGGCAAGCAGGTGGCCTCGCCTCGCATCACGGATTTTCTTTTTACGTGTCAAAATCCAACATCTTCTCTACACGAACATCTGCTGGAGCAGACCCTTCTTCAGTTCCCGCCACTTCGCCAGTTCGCCCTTCGACTTCTGGATGACCTCATCCATCGAAGCGAGGCAGTCGGCGATTTTGCGCTGCTCGGGGAGGGTAGGACGTCTGACTTTAATTTTTGAAAGCTGAGGTGCCGTCAACTGCGGAACGCCAGTTGATTCAATAAAAACTCTCGTATAGTTTATCTGCTCAGCAAAGAAATCAACGTCATCATCCATGTTTGGCTGGCAAACAAGCAAACGGACAATGGGCACGTACATACAATGCCGTGCCACAGCGTGTCCCACATCACCACGTCCCGTCACAGTAAATGTATCACCGTCAATTTTGTAATAATTGGCATATCCATATGTTCCGTTATTAACCAATGCATTGGCATAAACTGGATAAGGATAATCTTTGGACTGCTTTGCCGCGCAATTGTTCTTATCAATATCCCCACCTGCGGAAATATGGAACAACTCTCCAAGTGTCTTATCTTCCCAATCTGGGAAGTCGCTCCCGTCGTCGGCCTTGAACCTGACCTCCTGACTGAACAGCTTCTGCATCACACCCTTCTTGCGTTGCTCCCACGCATCGACCTCCGCCTGCTGCGCGGCGATGACCGCATCGACGGCGGACAAGAAATCGGCAATCTTACGCTGCTCGGGGAGAGAAGGGACGGCGAATGAGTAGGACGCATATTCATTTGCGTTAATTCCCGGCTGGCCAGACCTCATCGAAGCTGTCTTAACCCATTTCCAGTATCTATCAGTAAGCGTCTGGGAATAAATGAAATAATCGTCTGAGCTCGAAAGTACATGCGCTTTAATCAGAAAGCCGGCATAAAACAATTTGCCGTCTTTCGGATGATACAAAAATGACTTGCCTGTACTGGCGCCAGTCCTTGCCAGTAAAATATCCCCCTTTTTAACGAGGTATTTATCATCGAGTTCGCCACTTGGAGACACGATATCATTAGGTAAAAGCGCATGCGTTTCGTCATCAATATCGGTGATGCGAATATAACGATTTTCGCCATCAAACTTCGTTGCGGCCGCATTCATTCCATAGGTCAGGGGTGCGCAAAGTTCCCCCAGCGTCTTCTCCTCCCAACCCGAGAAGTCGGACCCGTCATCAGCCTTGAATCTCAACTTTGGTGCAACCATCATTGTTTCACCTCACTTTCCATCAAGTTTTTGAACTCGTTGGGAGTAATCTCCTCATAGACCTTCACCACGAATTCCTTCTTCATCGGGAAGATGACCTCATTCTCGCCAACTGTGTGTGGGTTATATCCGCCCACATAGTCGCCGAGTTTGTTTGCATCAATCCCCACGCTGTCACCGGTGTTCGCATGAATGATCGTGTACTTAGCGTCCGGATAGATATGATTGAAGCCCGTCGTGAAATCATACGAACTGCTCCACGAGGCAATCATTCCGTGCCACCTGATTTCAGGCATCTCCATATGCGGCTCATCGTCACCATCTTCGTAGACACACGCTTCGCCAATCACACGGTAGATATCTCCTTGGAATGCCCACTTAGACACAAATGCCTCATACTCCGGCATCTCCCGCATACCCTGTTCGTTCTGTGTTCGACGCATCTTGTCACGCATGCGAATCAGGCTTCCCAACACTCCATCGTAGAAGCGCAGCCCCTCTTCGTCATAGCCTCCACCGCAAAGAGGAAACTCTCGAAACTGACGCATCGTGACGGCAATTATGTACTTCTGATCATTCCATGAGAGCTGATTCAGCGGATGATTCATGTTGCTGTCAAACAGCATCATTCCAGCTTTATCCATATCCAACCCTCCTTACAACCCCAGCTGCGCAAGCATCGACTCGACCTTGTCGATAGCGGCCTTCTTCTCGCTCTCGATGCGCTTGAGGTCGTCGCGCACGGCAGCAAGGTCCACGGGCTCCTCTTCTTCGAACGTATCGACGTAGCGCGGGATGTTCAGGTTCCAGCCGTTCGCCTCGATTTCCGCCATGTCCGCCACATGGGCGAACTTGTCCACGTCCGCGCGGTTCCTATAAGCCTCCACGATCTTTTGGATGTGCGCATCCTCCAGCGTGTTCTGGTTCTTGCCGGGCTTGAACTCCTTGCTGGCGTCGATGAACAGCACGTTGCCGCTGTTGCCGTTGCGCTTGGACTTCAGCACCAGCAGGCACACGGGGATGCTCGTTCCATGGAACAGGTTCGGCGCAAGGCCGATGACCGCATCCAGACGGTTCAGATCCTTCACGATGTACTTGCGGATGACCTCCTCGGCACCGCCACGGAACAGCACGCCGTGGGGTAGGAGCACCGCCACACGGCCGTCGTTGTCATCCATGTGATAGACCATATGCTCGATAAAGGCATAGTCCGCATGGGACTTGGGCGGCAGCTTGCCCGCACCGGAATAACGCGGGTCGTCCAACAACGCCGGATTCCCGTCATACTTCAGGGAATAGGGAAGATTGCACACCTGTACGGTCATCTTCACGTCGCCATACTTGTCCTCCCGCAGCGTGTCGCCCTTGTAAATGTCGAAATGCTGATAGTCCACGCCGTGCATCAGCATGTTCATGCGGGCGAGGTTGTACGTGGTGGCGTTGTTCTCCTGCCCGTAGAAGTGCCCCACGCGTCCCGTGGTCAGATGCTTCTGCACTTCCAGCAGCATGGACGCCGAACCGCAGGTACAGTCGCCCACGGTCCTCGTCTCATCCAGGCCCACGGTCGCCAACGTCGCCACCAGCTTCGAAGGTCCGGTCGGCGTGAAGAACTCGCCGCTCTTCTTGCCGGCATCGGACGCGAACAGTCCAATAAGAATCATGTACGCCGTGCCCAGCACGTCGAACTGCGAGTTCGCCAGCTTGAAATCAATCTCGCTGATTTTCACGATGACCTTTGCGATGAGCGATGTCCTCGCAGCCACAGTGTCACCCAAATCAGGGTCCTGCAGCTTCATGTCGTTGAACAATCCGGAAAACGCCGTCTCAGACGCCTGCCCCATGGTGGAGCCGATCAGCTCGTTCACGGCCCGCTCGTAATCCTCGACATTGAAACGGTCGGCGTCGCCGTTGGGACGGACAATCTTGCGTACCAGCTCACCGAACAGGTTTGCGGGTCGGATGATGTACCCCAAATGCTCGATGGACCACTGCTCGACCACCGGGCGGTAATCATCATCCGCGAACGCCTGCTCGTAGGTCAGACCGTCCTCCTTCAGGATTTCCTGCATGTAATCCTTGGTGCGCTCCGACAGATACCTGTAGAAAATAGTTCCGAGGATGTAGTTGCGGAACTTGGTGGAGTCCATGTTCCCACGCAGATCGTTCGCGATGGCCCAGAGTTTCTGGGACAGCTCGCCCGCCTGCGCCTGATACTTCGCTGAGTCAATCATACAGGTCTATTCTCCTTCTGCCTTATAGCGGCCGTATGCGCTGATGACGAACTCCTTGATGGCGTTCGTCATCCTCGTAATCTTCAAAAGCCCCATACGGTACGATGCGAGGCGCTTACGGATGTCCTCTTCGGAGATGCTTCCGCCGAAGGTGTACTCCGAAAAGACATCCAAGACGTCCTGCGCCTCGATGCCGTTGTCATACGCAAAGGACTCGATCTCCGCTTGCAGGCTCTCGCGCTCGAACTGCTCGTATGCCTGCTGCACGTCGATGCCGTCCGGCAAATCGTAGAACCTCGTGCGGATGAACGCCTCCATGATGTCCTTCTTCGCACGGAGGGCGTCATTATCCGAGCGCTCGATTTCGCGCATCACCAAGTCGATGTCGCGGGCACGCTCCTCTTCGGACTTGCCCCCTTCGTGGGCGGACTTCAGCAGGCTCAGGATGTACATCACGTTGATGCGGTCGGTACGCACCAACTCCACGTCGAAATCGACGTCCACCGGCACGGGGACCTTCGGATCCTTCTTCTTGGCCTCGTCGTGATAGTACAGATACCAGCTCTTATAGCCCTCGTATTCCTCATCGTCCAGTACGACGGACAAGTCCGCCCAGTCGAACTTTCCGAAGGTCTTCAAGGTCGCCAGCGTACCGGACATCGCACGGAACGCCACCACGAACTTGCGGATGTCCTTCTCGCTCTGAAGCCGCCCCGCGTCATCGACGGTCGGCGCCGCCTTGCGCAGCTGGACTTCCTGATTCATCCACTGGTTCACGTAATACTCGTAGCTCTCCAGCAGGTACTCGTTCGGGTCGCCGTCGCCGGAGAACAGTCTCAGCGCGTCGTCCTGCGCCTTCTTGATGTCGCGGTAGGACACAATCTGCCCGAACTGCTTCGTCACCTTGTCCACGCGGTTCGTGCGGCTGTACGCCTGCACAAGCGTGTGCCAGATGAGGTTCTTGTCCAGATACAGCGTGTTCAGCGGCTTGGCGTCGAACCCGGTCAGCATCATGTTCACGACCAGAAGAATGTCAACCTGCGGAAGCTCCTTCTGTTTCATGTGCTTCGCAATGTCCTTGCGGTAGGCGTCGAACGAATCCAAGTCGAATGCCGTGCCGAACATTCCGTTGTAGTCGGCCATACAGCGGGCCAGCAGCTCTTGAGAATGCTCGTCACCGCCCTCGTCCATGTCCTCGTTCGCCTGATAGGTGAATATCGCCGCCACCCGGTAGCGCTCGTCATCCGGGCGCGCTTCGTTCAGCTCCCGGAACGCGTCGTAATACTTGCCGAGTGTCTGGATGGAGTCCACCGCGAACAGCGCCGTGTACACGTCCTTGCCCTGCGGGCGGACATGCTGCTTGTGATGCTCGAAGATGTCCGACGCGACGACGCGGATGCGCTCGTCATCGTGATATAGGGCGTCCAGATCCAGATTGTGGCGTCTGCAATACTCGGGATCTCCGAGACGCTCCGGGTCGATGCAGCTCGCGGACATCTGCTTTGCGAAAATCGTCCGCTGGTACTCCACCGAGAACCGCAGAACGTTGCCGTCCGCAATCGCGTCCTTAATCATGTAGCGGTGCAGGCAGGAATCCAGCTTCGAGCCGGAATAGAACACATCGGCGGTCGTTCTGCCGTCCTTGCCCTTGTTGGCTTCGAAGATGGGCGTTCCCGTGAAGCCGATGTAGTTCGCGTTGCGGAAGTGGCGCTCGATGTCGCCGTGCATCTTGCCGAACTGGCTGCGATGGCACTCGTCGATGATGAACACGACTTTTTTGTCGCGGTACGAATCCATCAGCTTTTCGTACCGCTTGCTCTTGACGGCGTTCGCCATCTTCTGAATCGTCGTCACGATGAGCCCCCGGTCCGTCTGCCCCAGCTGCTTTACCAGCACGGCCGTCGAATCCGAACCGTCCACGCACCCTTTCTCGAAGGAGTTGTACTCGTCTACCGTCTGGTCGTCCAAATCCTTACGGTCAATCAGGAAGATGACCTTGTCCACCCTCGGCTCGTCGCGCAGAAGCTGCGCCAGTTTGAATGACGTCAGCGTCTTGCCGGACCCCGTGCAGGCGAAGACGTACCCGTTCTGGTTCGACTCCAGTACGCGCCGCTTTGCTGCCTTCACGGCGTAAATCTGATACGGGCGCATTACCATCAGGACGGGTTCCGTTGTCTTGATGACCATGTACTTGTCCAGCATTTCCGTGATGGTCGAACGGCGCAGGAAGTCCGCCGTGAACTCGTCCAGCTTGTTGATGCGCTTGTTCTTGTCGTCCGTCCAGAAGAACACGAGGCTTTTCAGAATCGGGTTGTACGAGCCGCCGTCCATCTCGTTCTCGTTGCAGAAATATTTCGTCTGCACCGAATTCGACACGACGAACAGCTGCAAATACCGGAACAGTCCCTTGAATGAGAACTTGCGGTAGCGGTTAATCTGGTTGATTGCCTCGTTGATTTCCACCCCGGGACGCTTCAGCTCGACCTGCACCACCGGAAGGCCGTTGATGAGAATCGTCACGTCGTAACGGTTCTTGTACGCAACATCGTCCTTGTGCTCCTTGTCCATCGTGACCTGATGCGTCACCTGATAGATGTTGCGGTCGGTATCGGAACTGAAGAAGTCCAGATATACGGTCTTGCCGTTGTCCAGCGCCAGAACGTACTTGTCGCGAAGAATCTTCGCTGACTCATAGACACTCTTGTTGTCCATGTGAATCATCACGCGCCCGAACTCCGCGTCGGACAATGCTGCCGCGCCCTTGGCCTCAACCAGCTTACGGGCGTTGAATTTCGTCAACTGCTCGCGAAAGTTCGCGAGGACGTCATCGTAGTTCGCCATTTCGACGAACTGATAGCCGATGCTTTCAAGCCTGTCTATGAAAAGGTTTTCGACATCGTATTCTGAAACATGTGCCACTTACTCGCCCTCCTTCTCAAGATGCTTCTGAATTCACTCGTGGATGATTACGGCGATCGTCGTCTCGCGTTCCGCGGCCATCATCTTGAGCGACGGCGAGAGGGTGGTGCGCTTCCCGTCCGTCGTCGTGTCGGCGACAACAGCCTTCACCATTCCGGCGCTGTTCAGACTCGGGTCCGGTCATTCATCGTCAAGGCAATCGTACGCGCTTCGTCGTCGGATGGTGCGTCAATCTCCAGAAAAAGGACCTTTTCTATCAAACTCACGCCCATCGTCGGGATGCCAGCACGATGGTGCCATCCGACAGCAGATACACGTCGCCAAGCGTGTTCGACTGCAACGGGAGCCTGTGATCCGGGACCAGCCGGCGTAAATCCAGCCACAGGCTCAGATCAGTGTCATGCCAGCAGGTGATGACCGTCGCATCGGATGGATGGAACGCCAGTTCGCCCATCCTGTCGCGTGGCGTCATATAAACGCATGATAGGCTCCTTTTTCGCTTACGGTTGCCTCATGCATCCACGATTGCAGGATAGGCATCCCTCGTCCGGCATGACGCATTGTTCGCATACCAACGCACCGCATGTGCCGCATTCGCGCACACAATGGGTGCACACGCCGTCACCACACCCGTCGCACGTCTGCCAACACTCATCGCATACCCACATGCCGCACGTCCGACACTGGTGGTCCGCACCTGGCAATGGATTGGCGTTCCAGCAATCCCGGTTTTCGCATTCCAACCGGATATGGCGTTTCGCCACGTCACGCATATCCAGCGCAACCTCCCAGAGACGTGAAAGCTCGTTCACGTCCGTTCCATACGTGGTCTCAAACCAGTCTGACAATGAGTCGGGCACATCCGATAGCCAACGATCCATCTGGACGGCGATATCCGCTAGGCCATACGCCTTTTTTCTCAAATCCTTCCCAAAGGGAGAGAAAGCGGAGGCGATGAAACTTCCATATCGCGAACGTTTCTTCGCGGCGACCTCCCTTTTCAGCATGCTGGCGGTCATCATCGTCCGTTTACTCGGAATCGTCACCGACCTCAACAAACGTTTCGGATTCGGCATCGACGCAAAAGCATGGGAGGAGCAGGTGATCCTGACAGACCAAGACGACGAAATCGTCTCCCAGAAAATGGTGCTCCTGCCTTATGACACGAAGCTGGCCGAAGGAGTCGATCCAAGCACCCTTCCAGGGGCCGTGGATGCCACCAGTCTTACCGAGTTCAGAAGAGCCATCCAGCCCGAATACGCCGCAGATGCTTTCTTCCTTCACGAGAAGGAGACCATAGGCGAGTTCCATGCGATATATTCATGGAAAAACGGCATATTGACGGTTTTGGTCGCCGACGCGCTCCTGCTTGAATTCGATACGACGAAGAAACACGGTGCGGAAGCCTATGTCAATAGCAGTTTTACGCCAAATGCGGAAGCGGTGAAACGACTGCTACCAACCGTGCGAAAAAGCGATCTGGTTCGTATCGTTATTCCATGCGGGGACGGTAAAAACCTCTACGCCATATATCCGTTAGCCATGGCGACGGACGATACGAAGTCCGACCGTGGATGACGTGCCCTCACGGCCGGGCTCACACCGGCACCGACGGGCCGGATGTTTTCGGTACGGGCATCCGCATACATGCGCCCATCCCTTGGCGTCCGGCTACAATGGGGGCGATTCCACTTACGATCGGAGGACCGGATTGTCTCTATCCCCACAGCGGCAACTGGACAATTACCTGAGCCAGTTCGCGGAGAAGCAGGTCGACGGAAAATACCTTGGGCTATATGACGGGGAGCAACGGTTCGGTCGCGTCTTCGCATGGCTGCACGAGCAGTACAACAACGCCTTCGAGTTCATGAATTACAAGGCCCCGCAGGGCGTGGGCGGTTACTTCAACGCCGACCCCAGCCGTGAGCTGATGGAGGTGAACGAGACATACTCCGACTTGCTGAAGATCGCCTCCAAAGCCGGGATACGGATTGAAACCAAGCCCGAATACCAAAGGGTGATCGATAGCTCCCGTGGATGGCTCGGCCCCTCGGGCGGAAGCCCCATCCCGGAGGGTCTCACGCCGATAGAGGTCGAATACTACGACACGGTGTTCGAGACGGAGGATAGCGGGATAATGCTTGCCGGAACGAACCAGGTTCCTCTCCAATTCGTCGGGGAGGGATCCTATGCAATCGTGCATAAATTCACCGACCCGAACTACGGCATCCAATTCGCGCGCAAGAAACTGAAGAAAGGCGTGAAACCCAAGGAGGTCGAGAGGTTCCACAGGGAGTTCGACATCATGAAGCGGTTCGACTTCCCCTACATCCTGAAGGTCTACCGCTACGACGATTCGGACAACAGCTACACGATGGAGTACTGCGAGCACACGCTGAAGGACTACATCTCGCACAACAACCAGAAGATGCCTCTCTGGGCCCGCCGCAAGATGGCGATGCAGTTCCTGTACGCGATGAACTTCCTGCACAAGCGCGGCGTGTGCCACCGCGACCTCAGCTACGGGAACGTGCTCATACACACATATGATGATGGCGCGTTCGCAGTCAAGGTCTCCGACTTCGGACTCGCCAAGGAGAGGAACTCGGACCTCACAAGCACGGGCTCTTCGATGAAAGGCTCCATAGAGGATCCGGCCCTGAAATCGTTCAAGGACTTCAAGCCGGTCAACGACATATATTCGATTGGGTTCATTCTCAACTACATTTTCACCGGTAGAAGGGATCTTCTGGCTGATGGATCGCGGCTGGGCTCCATCATCCAGAAATGCTCGACCACCAACTCCGCCGACCGGTATCAGACGGTGCGGGACATCATCGAGGATATGAAAAAGGCGGAATGCCTCGTCGGATGAAAACGGCCCCGGCGGAAGGAAATGATAAAAAAATCCGCCGGGGCTTTTTCGACATGCCGGGCCGGACGTGCGCGTCGGTGACATCCGCTTTCGGAGCGAAGAGCCGCGCATGCGGTCAGGGCCGTCGGCCCCGGCGGGAGGGTTATGGACCCCGCCAAGGGCTTGGGACCATTGTATCAGGCGCGACGGCGGATGAACAGGCGCTTGTACACCTTGCGCCCGCCGATGGTCGGCTGGGCAATTCCTGATTCAGGGTTCCATAGGCCGTTCGAGAAGCCGCGGCCCTCACTCTCCGAGCAGCCGATGATCTCGAACTGTTCGGGATTGTAGGAGTCCATGAACGTGATGGGCACGCCCATGACGCCGTAGTAGTCCTCTGGGATGCCCTTGACCTTTGACACCTCGATGGCGTCGTAGTTGTCGTAATGCAGGTACTTCGACGGATCCTCCTTGTAACGCCGGTAGAGGAGCAGGTCCTCGTGGCGTTTTTTGATGTCCAGGTTGGTGTACCAGCAGATGTTGCCGAATTTGGCGATCAGCCCGCCCTTCCCGTCCGTGACGATATTACCGCGTTCCGGGTGATCGGCGGAAGGCACGACGAACTCCTTGACCTTGTTGTAGCCCAGCCACAGGCGATCATCCCGCAACAGTGGGAAAGCCTCCTTGTAGGTGATGGCGTTCTTGTTGCCCATGATGACGAACTTCTTTCCGTGCTCCATGAGCGTCGCCACATACTCGCGGAACAGCGAGAACGGCGGATTGGTCACGACGATGTCGGCCTCGTCGAGCAGCTCCAGGCATTCCTTGGACCTGAAGTCGCCCGCGCCGTATGTGCCGTCGCCATGCAGCTCGGTCAGCTCGTTCTCGCCCGAGTCGAGCAGGTTTCTGATGTCGTCCATGTCCAACCCGCCATCGCCGGTGGTGTCGCGGAAGACGTTGACGACGGCCTTGTACGCCCTGCGGTGTCGTCCCGTATTCTCGTCCACGTCATCGTCGAACAGGGATGGCTGGTACTCGCCGCCGGCGATGGGGGAGCCCGAGTAGCAGGTGGCGATGAGCTTCTTCAGCCCGAGGGGGTTGAAGTTCAGCGCGAAGTACTTGAAAAAGTTCGACTCGAACGGGTCGTCGCAATTGCAGAGGACGACCTTTCCTTTGAAGTGATCCTTGTAGTGGACCAACTCGTGCTCGATGTCGGTCATGCGTGTGTAGAACTCGTCGTTCTTGGCCTTCTTGGCGGCCGATAGTTGGCTGTTACCCATGCCCGTGGGCTATGCGTCGCGGACGGACGTCGCCGTCGGCGCCGAACGCGCTCCGACGCCCGGAAAAAGCGGCGAATACACTTAACCGCGGGTCGTTAACTGCATCGTTGCAGTTAACGATGGCCTTTGCCGCATGTCGAGAATGGCTTCATTCCGCCGTTTTCCGGCCTGAAATGCAGTTAATGCAGTTATTGCAGTTATTTGCCTATAAAAAAAACGGAAAGGCATCCGGACGATACGTGGGGGGGGCATCGGCCTCCATGCCTTCACCGAAAAGAAATCGCAAATGACTACATTAACTACATTAACTACATTTATTGTCTGAGAATGGCTTCATTCCGCCGTTTTCGGGCTTTTCCGTTAACTGCGATCCGGACGGCGGCAACTGCTTTTTTGCAGTTAACGTCTTCAAGCCGGTCCCGGGGTGCCCAAATCGCCTTCACGAGGATATGAAAAAGGCGGAATGCCTCGTCGGATGAAAACGGCCCCGGCGGAAGGAAATGATAAAAAAATCCGCCGGGGCGGGCGCGTGCCCGGTGAAAACATAAGATCAAAAAAACACCGGTCTTGGGTCAAGTCTACCAGACCGGACGAGGGGAGTGGCGACGATGCCGCGCACGGCTCTGTCCGACGGAATGAGCGCGCCCGCTCTTGCCGCTCCCTGCGGCCGCGATGGATATGACGGAATGAGGTGCCCCGGGAGCCGTCCACCATTCATCCGGAAAGCCCGTCGACGAGGCCGGGCACGGGCTCCGGGGGACATGCCCGACCAAAGGCGCGCCCCTCCCGGGACCTAACGCATAAAAAACGGGTCCGGCGCGGAAAATGCCCGTCCGTGGGACGGAAACCTTCACCTAACGCGTTAAGACGGGTTTATGCGTAAGGTCCCTCAGCCCTACTGCCACAAGGGCTGAGAGGGTGTGCCTAACGCCTAACGCCTGATTCCGGTCATTGTTTTCAATTTTTCTCACCTGACGTCTTGTAAGCGTTAGGTGCGTTAGGTTCCGAAAAAACGTTTTCCTCCAATGCCCGTTCCCGGGCGTCATGGTTCCGTCCGCCGTACCCCCTTACAGAGCCCGGTATCCCGGTTCGGGATGTTTTTCCCGCGTTCCCATGAAAGAAGCCGGCCCTCCGGCCGTATGCCCGGAGGCGTTGCGGCAGTAGGCCGTATGCCATTCTTCTCCGTTTTTGTCCGCGTGAACCGTATGCGGGGACGCATAGCCAGCGGCGTCAACGAAAACACAGGAAAGGACGGTAGGACGATGGATCATCTCCCGCGGATGTACACACCGGCCGAATGCGCGGATGTCTGGCGTGTCAAGCCCGACAACGTGCCGGCCATGTGCCGCCGCATGGGCATCGGGATCTACCGGTTGAGCCCGCACGCCGTGAGAATCGACGCCGACGACTTCGACCGCGCGACCCTGGAATCCCGGCAAGGCTAAAGAGAACCCCATGGCCGTTGGCGCGGCCATGGGGCGAAAGACGGACTTGCGCTTGATCCATCGACTTCCGCTATGCGTCCCGGAAACCGAACGCATGGAAGCCCTTTCCCTCCCCGAAGGAGGAAACACAATCATGAACGATTTGGACGAATTGAATTTCACGCCGCTCCCGCCGGTGACGGATCAGGACCTCGCCATGGTCCGCGGCGTCGTGAACAGCAACAGGCTCCATATGATTAAGGGGCTGGCCAGCGTGCCACTGTCGGAGGAATTCGACTTCCTCGGCTGCGACGGCCGGCCGATCCGCATCCCCGACTCCGTCCGCCATCCCGGGCATAAGCTGGAGGGCGCGGCCCAGGCCGCGCACATGCTGCGCCTGACCCTGACCGGCGATCCGAAGCTGGCCCTCGACTCCGAGGGGCAGTTGTGGGCGTGCTGGGAGGACAGCTGGCGGCCCACCTCGGACCTGCTCTCGCTGACGGAGGAGAGGGACAAGGGGTACGACAAGTTCGTCAGGGCCACGCTCGCCAAACATCCCGGGCTGCCCGTCCTCCAGCCGGGCGTCCGCTTCGCCAATGTCGGCCTGTTGCGCGGCGGCGAGGTCGTCATGCCCGATGATCCGCGGTTCAATGCGCCGTGGGCGATGTCGCTGGACGACGAGGAGTTCACGCGTGACCGCGCCATCCTGGGCCTCCAGGCGGCCTCCACGATCACCACGGACATGAACGACGCCCTCATGCTGTGCCGTGTTGCGGCGGCGCCGCTCATGCGCGACCATCTGCAGTACGCCTACGACCTGCTGGGCACGGGCGGCAACGGCAAGGGCTGTTTCCTCAAGGCCCTGCTCGATTTCTACGGCCCGTTGGGCTCGACGTTCAGCTTCGCCGATTTCGCCGGCATCGGCAAGGTCAGCCCCACCTCCTACGAGCAGGCGGGCGTTCCGCTGACCCAGCGGCTGCTCGCCGTGGACAGCGATGCGCCCGACCCCGGGCTCGGCGATCTGGGCCGTCTGAACAAGGCCATCTCGGGCGAGGAGGTCTCCGTCCGCCTGCTGGGCTTCAACGCGCGTATGGCGCGGGCCGTGGCCGTCATGGTCATCGCCTCGAACCGCACGCCCTCCATCGCCTCCGACCCGAGCCAGAACCGCCGTTGGCGGTTCGTCAATTTCGACCGCACCGGTTCGGTGGTCGATGACTGGCGTGTCGCGCTGGAACGCGACGCGCTCATGATCGACCTGTTCATGGCCGGTTGCGTCGAGTGGATGACCGACCCGGTGGGCGTCAACCCCCGCCCCAACCTGACCTCCGACCTCGACGACTGGGGCATGGAGACGCTGACCAGACTGCTCGGGGTGGGCACGCCCGATCCGAAGCTCGGCTTCGACCCCGACGCCTACCTGCCGACCTCCTGCGTAACCCTGCCGGAAGGCAACAGGGACAAGAGGGCCCAACTGGGCATGATGGGCCTGAGGTCCGAGTCGAAGTACGACAGGCTGAGGCTCGCCGGCGACGAGCCCAAGGTCCGCCGTTGCTACGTCATCGACGATCTGGAGAGGTTCGCCAACTTCGCCAAGCTCATCAGGGACGCCCAGCCCCAGCCCAACCCCACGCCCGAACCGGCGCCGGACGAGCTGACGGCCCTCGAGCCGCGCGGCCGCGACTTCGGCGCCGTGGAGACCCAGTTGGGCGCGATGGGCTGGACGGGCAACGTGTTCCCGTTGCGCGGCCAAGGCGACAACGCCAAGGCGCCGGCCGTGGCGTTGGAGCCGATGCTGAAAACGCCCGCCACACATGTCGCCGACCATTGCGGACACGACGAGCCCATGCGCGGGTTCGCCCCCGCGCCCGGCTTCATGGTGCTCGACCTCGACATCCCGAAAGGCGCCGACGAGGGCAAGCCGGACGGTTACGGCGTGCTCCGCGCGTCGGGCGTCGGCATCGGCGACCCGGCGCTGGTCGTACGCACCGGCTCCGGCGGCTACCACCTGTACTACCGCATCCCCGACGGCGTCGACATCCCGCAGATCGCCCACAAGGGCGCGTCGACCCCATTGTCCGGCCTGCCCGCCTACGAGGGCGGCGTGCCGATCGACACGCGCGTCGGAGGACGCGGCTTCGTCGTGATGCCGGGCAGTTCGATGCCCGACGGCCGCAAATGGCAGGTGGTCCGAGAGGGCGCCATCGACGGTGACCACGTCCTGCCCTCCGGCTTGCAGGACCTTATCCAACGGCTGGCGCATCCGAAGGCGGAGCCCATGCCGCGGCCGGACCATCCGTCGACGCCCGTCGACGGCGAGTACGTGCCGCACATGAACACCACCCCGGTCGCCGAGGGCGCGCGCAACGACACCATGTCCCACCATGTTTGGGGCTGGTTGAACCGGTCGAAGGAGCGCGGCATGTCCGACGCCCAGCGCAACTACGGCCTCGACCAGATCCGCGAGCGGTTCCGTGAGAGCGGCCTGCCCGACAAGGAGATCGAGGCCTGCATCAGCCACTCGATGAGGAAGCTGGGGCTCTGATCCATTGGGGCCGCCATCGGAATGCGGCGGCCCCTTCCTTCCCGATTGACGCCGAAGGGATTCGCCGGTCAATCGTGGACCATGTGGGTCATCCGGCCGGGGGCTTCGTTCCGGACGCATCGCCGACGGCAAGCCGCCGCACCTCGCCTGCCGACGTCCGGCACATACCGATGGGACAGGGGCATCCGCCGCGATACCGACCGGCCGGGTTCGGAGCCGACTCATCATGGGACGCCGCCGGTTTTCCATGCCCTTCGGCGGCCGCATCGCCCGTGAGTCCTACTGCCGCTTGGTCTCCAGCCATGTTACCCCAAAGTTACCCCGGCTTTTCGTCCGTTTTCGGCGTATTGTCCCCAGGTTGGATACAATGCGCGTGGTTATGTATGGTTATGCGCGAAAACGCCATGCGAGGAACGAATTAGGGGGTATTGGCGGCGGTGTTCGGCCTTCATGGCATAACCGTGCATGACCGTGCATAGCCGTGCATTTCTCCCTGCCACAAGGGGTAACTTTCCGCGAAAATCGGGACCCCTCGGAAACGGCGGAATCAAGCCGTTTCGGGCACCGTCCAGCGTCAGGGATGACGTGCCGGGTAACATCGGGGTAACATGGAAAACCACCGAATGGACTGCGACACGCCCGGAGGAAAATTGTTTAAAAATGCCCGTCCGTGGGTGTCTGGCCGAGCGCGTCGTCGAACGCGTCGGACACGGCGCCGGCGACCTCGACGCGGCGGTCGGCGAAGGCGGCGGCGTACGTGTTCAGGGTCACGGTGGCGTCCTCGTGGCCCATGAGCTCCTGCAATGTCTTGACGTCGGCGCCGGCCGCGATGGCGACGGACGCGAACGTGTGGCGCAGGGAGTAGAGGGTCAGGGTGCGCCCGTCGGGGTCGATTCCGGCGGCGGCCATGGCGGGGCGGAACACGCGCTTGGACCACTGGGCGTAGAGGAGGCGTTTGTTTATGTTCAATGGTTTTAAGACCGGTTGAGCGTTTGGTTTTTAGTCCGAAAG